>Ga0164242_10000528_pt1 | contig 45813 bp, 66 predicted proteins | sample OricomgcompostMG_FD_108783 | JGI IMG/M metagenome (GOLD analysis project Ga0164242, IMG submission 108783) | Miracle-Growth compost microbial communities from Emeryville, California, USA - Original compost - Miracle growth compost (MG) ... | reverse complement strand
GCATAACAGGGGCATGCATCAGCCCTTTCTTTCCAATACCAGCTGCCAGCTCTCCGACAAATTGCGGGTCGAATTCTCGGCGCTGACGATTTTCATCGATAACAATATCTGATTCTTTGATAAGTTGCATTTGTTTTGTCCTCTGCGTGGTAGTCTTTCAGTGGGAAAGGCCGTTGAACACGGCCTGAAGGGGGTCGAACTAGGGATTTTACTATCGATTGGCCAGCTGTACGAAACCTTGTGTAAGCACGATCATAACGAAAGCAATCCACCACCACGTAGAGGCTCTGGCATGCCAGAGCAGAAAAAGTCCGATGAAGATGCCGACCATTAGAGTTCGATCCTTTCTAGGAGTTCTCCCTGAAGATGTCTAAGATCGCTCAGACGGGTGCGGGCATTGGCGATCTTTGCAGCCAGTAAAGTGAGATGAGCAGAAAACGCACTTTCTCCGAAGTTGTCGGGCGGTGCAGTAGTCAATTCACCTTCATTCCCTTGATGAGAGTTGGCCAGCACAGGGCTGAGCTTGACTGTGAGCCTGTCGTTCGAAGCAAAAGCCTGATCAATGTCATCATCCAGCGCGCGAAGCAGATGATCGATGCGTTCAAAACCTTGAACGATGGTGCTTTGTGGGGCTACAGCAATGCTTTTGTTTTCCGCAGAATTCGATGCCAACATGATGAACCTTGTAAAGTGAGAATGGACCCGTTGAGGTCCATTCTGTTTCAGGGAAAATACTACGCGGTAGCCGTTAGCTCAGCGCGATTACTGCGTTGACTTCAGCATACTTGATTTCCGGATCGCGGGTGTCTTCGCGGTGGCCGACCTTGATCTTCGCCATCTGACCCGGGAGCTGCTGAAAGCTGAAGCTCTGCGACGGGTCATTCAGTCCGACAGCTGCACGGAGACGGCCGAGCGGTACGTTCTTGCCTTCTGACATGTCGATATTACCGTTTGCATCGAGGTCAAGCATGATCCCCTGACGAACCTGCACGGTATCGCGTCCAGTGGCTTGCTTTGCCCCGTCATCTTCAACGAGCCAGGTCACATCGAGTGCCACGCCGGTTTGCGTGCCATCCTTGGATTGCCACTGACGCGCAGCAATTTTTTCGATAACGCCCGGATATTCACCGATCGGGCAGGGGATGATCTTGGTGGAGTTTGCACCGGAGACAGCGGCGGAGAGGAACGAATCAGCATCGAATGACATGATAGATTTACCTTGAGTAGAATTTACGTGTTTGAAGTGTCGGAGGGCTTGCCCTCAATGAACAATTTTCCGGACAGAGCCACAGTTCGGCAATAGTGGGATGAAAGACTTACCGATGTGGGCACTGTCCGATGGGTTATTTACCGGGATTAATATGGATTAATCCCGGTGGAAAATGCTAGTCGTCAGTTTCCTCAATCTCCTTAAAGTTAGTCACATCTTGAACTTGCGGAGAGAACCTCCCCCCACGCGACAGCCACTTCTGCAGGATGGGTTTAAAGTCCGGGGCCAAGCCGGATTGATAGGGCAAATTACGAGCCTTCAGATCAGCTTGAGCATTGCCAGTATCCCACGAAAACTTTGATCCCTCCCGAACGGCAAGGATCACGTCAGAAAACATCGGCGGAAGCTTCGGCGCGAGCTTCGCTCCAAGCGTACTGACCATCAGCTTAATACCCCCGAGCACTTCATCCTTCTCCCGCTCAACGTGAGCAATGAGAACGAAGTGACATGCACAGCTATCTGTCCACAATCGAACGATCTTTTCGATCTGATCTTGAGCGATCCCCCAATCACTGATGCTTCGAACGGGTTTTGACCCAACGACGAGGGACATAGCCATCTGCGCGAGGCCAGCCATACCATCTACTACCAGCACCCTGTTCGGCCCCCACTCATCCACAGCCCCAAACTTCTTTCCGGTGCGATCATCCGGAAAATCGTTCAGAGCTTCCAGCATCTTGATAAAGCGATTGTGCTTGCTTCGGTTCGGGTCATTGGTTTTTGCCAATGTTTCCAGCGACATTGTGTTGATGCGTTTTGCGCCATCCAGCAGATCCCCGAAGCTGGCCTTTGCTGTTGGCAGACTGTGCCAATGCAAATTTGACGGTACGTTCTTTTTCTTGTCAGTGAAGTAGCCCAACAGAGTTTCCAGCCCCGGCTCCAGCCCTAGATAAAATACCTCCAGTTCAGGGTAGGCTTCTGCCAATGTGCCGATGCTGTAAGTTTTGCCTGTACCACCGGGGGCCATTAGCAGAGTGTTTGTGCCTCGAAGGGCGGACATTTCAGATTGTGCTTCGGTCATAGTTTATCCCAAAATTCAAAGTGCAGTGGCAATTCCCACTCTCGCAAAAGCTCTTCAGGAAGCATTTCCTGAAGCTCTGGTTCCCAATTCAGCATCAATGAACCTGCTACCACAAAAGGGGAAGGTCCAGGATGTCTCCTACAATTTCCACCAATGATCCGCCACCAGTTTGGGGTTGTGACTCCTTCCACGGGCATGCGAGCCCACACTTCCCCGCACTCAGGGCAGAACATGGCGTAGTGCTGAGGCTCTTGCAGTTCCCCGTGGATGATGCGCTTTCGAGCTTCTGCTGATCCATAGTATTTGTCCCCAACAAAGAAGTGGCGGATGTATGGCATGCTAGAGCATTCCTCTCAGTTCGTCGCCAAGAGCAGCTCCATCACCGCCCATAGCTCCTGGCAACCCCGGAGCAGGCTTTTCATCAGCCCCCCGAACGTGATTCCACTTTGCTTCATAATCAGCCACACTGATTTCCTCTCTTTCAAGTGGATCCCAGACCCTTTGAACGAATTTTGCCGGTAGCCATTCATCAGGGTTGCTGCTTTTACAGATAGTCTGAAACGCGCATCCGCCATATTCAGTGCAGGCGCTGTCCAGGTCATAGTCCCACCATCCTTCCATCCAGCAAGTGATCATCCGTTTTACATCCCGGACTGTTTGATGAAGCCACAGATCAATTTCATACTTCGATCTATGGGTGGGAACTTCCATCGTGTCATACTTTGTTTTTAGAACACTCACCCCACGGACAATTGTGCCAGCCGGTTTGATCCCTTGTTGGAGCAATGCCCAATTGTATCCAGTGAATTGCGAACGCAGTTCCCATTGTCGGGACCAAGTTGCACCCAAAGAGGATGTGGTCTTTTCGTCGTAGTTCCAGATTCCTGTGGCGTGACGAGTCGCCACCATGTCACTGCGACCAGTATAGAGAATAGGATCACCAGTGACAGGATGCGCAATCGGCAGAGGCTCTGCGAAGCTGAATTCAATGCCTCGCTTTCCGTTCGGCAGTTCAATCGGATCAGCACCATCGGCTCCCAATGGGTAGTTGAAGAAATAGAATTCCAATGCGCCCATCATCCGTTCAAGAGACTTGGGGCTGTCGGGCGGACATTCAAAATCTCCATAGTGGGAAATGAGAGCAGTCATTCCGACAGCTTCGGAATCAGTTGGGCTCATGCCCTTCACGTAGAAGGCTTCACGAGCAGCTTCAATTCCGGATGCGAATGCGCCGCCGGCTACAAGATGGACACTCTTGCCAACGGGCTTCCAATGTTCAATAAAACTGCGGTAGAACTTCTGCGGACACGATCGAAATGCTGCAATGAGCGTACTGTCGACAGTGTGCGGAAACATTGGTCGATTATTCATTAACTTCCTCTCCATAGTTTGCTGCGGTTGATAAGTGACTTGAAATTCACAATAGCCGGTGTACGCATATATTTCCGGTTTTCCGAGAAGAATTCATTCAGGATATCTTCAGGGCTCTGCAATTTCAGTGTGTCTCGTATACGCGGGGGCTGAGCACTGCAAACAATCGACCCGTACGCCCCGCCAACATAAACGACCTTCTCCATGCCCTTTTTGACCAGTTCCTGCATTTGCTCCATTGAACGGGCCATGATGCCCTTCGGGTTGTTCGCCAGAAATTGTTTGTAGACGGCTTCTTTGAGAAGTTCGGGGCAGTTGTAGTGAATGTACTCGACGTCAGGATCTTCCTTCTCAATCATCTTTGCAATGTGATCCCACATGCAGGTTTCGAGCCACATATCTTTTGTGACCCATTGCAGTTCAAAGTCGGGGACAGTCTGCCGATCGCGCTCCAAGCGGAGAACTTCGGGCTTGAAGTCGTAGCTGTATTTGAGCTTGGTCTGGCAGATGAACAGTCCGGACACGTAGATGGCAGGTTGATCTTCGAGGAAGATCCTTCCTTTTGTAGTGAAGTAAACATTTGCAGCGGGAGTGGTTTCTTCTTTCCAATCATCCCGCATGAACAAGAAAGCATCTTGCAATGCTCCGATGTGCCCAAGCGTCAAGCCAGAAATAACATACTCCAGCCCTTTGTCTTTATGCTCTGGGCATCGAGTCTCTTGGATGGCAAAGACTTCCGTGTCGAACGTGACCGATTGCGTGAATCGGGGTTCCCATGCAACGTCATCATTGAGCATTGTCACCGGCACCCCCTCGCGGGCTAGAACGAGTAGTGCGAGTTTGAATCCCTCCCCGAACGCGCCGATGCTATGCGAGTCTCCACGCTTGGAGCTTTCGCCAAGTACGAGCGTCGACACGGGAAGGGAGACATTTGGACTACTGATTGTCAATGCCCAAAAGTGATCTTCCAAATTGCCGCTTTCGCTCGGATGCGGTTCAAGCTTCCACGTCCACCCTGACCCACCATCAATAGCATTCTGGAACAATTCCCGTACAGCTTCAATAAACCCCCAATGACTGACATAGTCTCGCTTCATCGGAAGTTCATACAAGGTCTTCTTAAGGAACATTTGAAATCCTTGAATAAAAAATGGGCACCGAAGTGCCCTGAAAAGAAAGACTGCAGAGTTTTAAAGATCAGCCCAATCGGACGGCAGGGGTACTCCGAGCCGAATAGCGATGGCTTCGAGCAGGGGCTTCATGATCGCGAGTTTGCGGTCAATTGGAAGATCCGACTTCCGGCGCAGCCGAAGATTGAGCTGCGACATCGCATCACGAAGATTGCCTTCAGTGATGCGGAAGTTCAACTGACCTTCAACGAAGGAAGCTGCAGCTGGGTAATTGAATCCTTCCGGAATGGTGCTGTGGTTGTCCTTCAACCAGTTGTAGAGAGTAACCAGTTCGAGGGCTTTGAGCTTGTTGACCGAGCCGCGCGTGTTCACAGCTTTCGGGACATTGTCGAATGCAGGCGTGTTCATTACTGACCCCCCAAAAGTTTCTGCAAATTGCCTGCCGCCGATTCATCCATCCCGCCCAGAATCTGTTGTTGAAACGACCGGCGCAGATTTGCCTTGTAGGCTTGATTGACGAGATTTTCAATCTCTTCATTCTTTACCATATTTGCAGAATGCTCCGACAGGTCAATCTTTGAGAGTACCCACCGCAGGGCGAATTGCGAGCCCGGTTCGACGCGTACTTCCTGATCAACTTCCATCACCTGAGCGACCTTCAACTGTCCCGCGGCTTCGACCAGGACGAGGTCACCCGACTGTACGTCAAGGTGAGTGACGTAGGAGTAGAACTTATACCCGCCTCGTCCTGCGGCATTGTATTCTTGATACTGTTCGATGGATTTTGCTGCGATTTCACCGATCACAGGATCGATATTGTGATCGAATTGACCCTTCAGTCGACCTAAACTGTCAAAGTCCCCGAACATCACGCGGACAGTTTTTGCATCCTCGCGCAACAATGCCGCGATGTTTTTTTCTGCTGCCATGGTAGAGCCTCCAGTATGTCAGAAATATCCTCTGACGGGGTTTAGATTCCTAGATCGCCAAGCTCTTTGAGAAGAGCGTCACTATCAACATCAGCCGGGCGCTGCTTTGTGGTTTTCGTTGCCCGCGTGCGGGGTTTGGGGGCAGTTTCAATTTGCGCCCGCTCTTTGCGGATGGCTGCAATCGCCTCTTTCATTTCTTCAAGAGTGATTGTTCCTGCGGCGGCATCCGCCCTCCATTTCTGAATCTGTTCAGCGATGACTGTGCTCATTCGAAAATCTCCGAATCGTACTCATACCAACGATTGGCAAGATTCTGTGCCATGGGGCTGGAGATACGAACCTCACGACTTCCTATGTATCGAGCCAAGTCGTCGTGAAGATCTTCTGGAATGGCGACGAACTTTACCCCGTCGATTACAAATTCTCGTAAATGGTGCATTGCAGTCTCTCAAATAGGGTTATTTACCGGGATTAATCTATATTAATCGCGGTAGAAAACTACCGCAATGAAGAATTCACGCGAGATACAATCGCTTGCGGGCACGCGATGCTGCTACATACAAGCATTGAAAAGCCTCGCGCCTGTTGCGGTTGTAGAGAATGTCCTGGAAATCGACAAAGACATTGTCATAAGTTGATCCTTGCGCCCTGTGTGCCGTCAGTGCGTAGGCATAACGAACGTCATGGAACATATCCTTATGCTCCCAGAACCGTTTCCACAACTTCGGATTGCCTCTCGCTTCATGCGCCAGCAATTCACTGTCATTTTTGAACAGTTCATAGCTGATCGGATGCAGCACCATCAACCGACAGATTTTGTTCTCTTCATCACGGCACTTCAGTTCGATGGCGTGGTACTTCGGCTCTAGTGGGTGTTTGCACTCCAGCACGCCTTCGACAATGGCTTCATCGTCAGTATGCAGAATGGGAATGTCGCCATTGTTGATGGGGGCTCCAGCCACGACGCGATCGCCTGGCAGAAAGAATCCGGGCTGAGCTTCTGCACCGAAGATTGCGTGTCGTGCAATTTGGTTGTATTCGCCAACGAGCTTGTTCCGCCAACTAACGATCTTTGTTGTCCGCCCATCAGCAAATTCTCCGCGAGAGGCCGCATCATAGATCATCTTCTTGAATTGCGGCTTCATCAGCTTCCATACACCTTCTTCACCATTGTTACTAGTTTTGATGTTTACAGAAGGTGCAGGGCTGAAGATCACCTTGCGAATGTCAGTGACAAGATCAAGGATCGCGCCACCGTGCCGCATTACTTTCGTCAGCTCGACTCCGTCCCCAGACAGTGCCAACGATTCGGATTCTTTCACAGGGGGCAGTTGCGCCGGATCCCCCATGAAAATCACCTTCAGATTCCATTTGTCAGCAACGTCCTGCAGCAGCCCAAACAAATGTGCATTGACCATAGAGGCTTCATCCACCACGATCACATCAAGATCGGACAGGTCGATGGGCTTGCCTCCAGTAATTTGCTTCGTCTCCCCGTTCGTGTCGACACGTAGGCCCAAAAGGCTGTAAATTGTCACTCCCTCGCCGATCATTTCGCGCAGCACCTTCGCGGCCTTATTTGTCGGGGCCGTGTAAGCAAATTCCGTATGTGAGCCGGCCACGCGTCGAACAACTTCCTTCGTGCAGGAAGTTTTGCCGGTGCCTGCATAGCCGCGAAAGCAGAAGTACCAGTCCCCGCCTGGCTCACTGATGAAATCCAGCAACTTCTGGATTGCAATTTCCTGATCGGCCGTCGGCACAAACTCTTCCTTTGGCTTGTAGAGTTCATTTGCCAGACCACTCTCGTTGACTTCGGTTGCGTCCATGATAATTCCGTAGGGGCTTGCCCCTGTAAGTATTGCGGTTAGTGATGAAAATTACTCATTTACAGGTGCATAGACAGTGTACAGTCCAAGCATCTGTGCGATGCGATGCTCCCAAACAGCTCCCTTCGAATTCTGCCATCCTGCGAGCATGAAAATGCTATCACAATTCGGCAATGCTGCTACACAGTGGTGCATGAAGTATTTCCACAGTTCAGTGTCGTCTTCAATGGGAATTGAAGGCCAAGGGATGGTTGCAGGATTGAACACATGAAAGCCGAGCTTTCGGAGCATGTACTCTGCAGCCATGAATTTCGGCTTGTTGCCATCAGGAATGCCAGTGACAGGACCGCTGATGTAGATGTTTTCGATGCTTTCAGGAAAGCCCGCGCCTGGATAAAGCTCTTGGCTGATTCGATTAAATTCATGGTCAACGGCATCAGCCAATTTCATTGGCGGCAGAAAGGTAGTATGAAGAGTATCTTCGATCATTTCAGTTCCTTAAATGCTGTCCATAATTGCAGTTACTTCGCAGTCCAGCTTATCGAAATACTCACGAATGAGTTTTTCAACGAATTCTGATTTCGCCCCGTGCGGAATGCGCTCTTCAACTTCCGAAAACAGATGCTTCTCCAGCCGCTCATTCAAATCCTGGGGGATGCAGCACCCGAATCGAATTGGCTGAACGGTTTTTCTTGGGCGTCCCATAGCTTTTGCTCCTGAAGTTCGCGTTGATTGGTGGGAAGGGTTGATGGCCAGTTGTGATCCGGCAGGCATGAAGGACACATTGCGATCGGGATTCTGTTGATTTCAACTTCGCGATCGAGCCCTTCAAGTTCCATTTTATCTGAAGGTCGATGGTACTGAACAGTGAAAAACTTTTTGTGCGTTCGTTTGAGGAAAATGCCTTCCAGATGAGATTGTTCGTTGCCGCAATGTTGGCAGCATTGAACGTTTATCATCACTAATGCACCGATGGTTTTCCACCCACTGCCGGAAGCCTTGACAGCTTTCACTGCAGCTTGATGTATTTCTCGTTCTTCGCTGTTCATCCAGCCAACAGATTTTTCTGCCGGTTCTTTTTTCGGCTTGGCTGCTTTTTCTTTTTTTCGAAGCTCGACTGATTCTTCGAGCAGAGCATCTAAATCCATGAAGTGAGCCTCCAGAAAAAACGAGCCCGGAGGCTCGAAGGTGCTGCGACAGAGTGGGGATTACTGCAAGAATCCTTCGATGGCTTGGTGCATCCGCATTTCGGACAGGGAAATGTCTCCGGCCTCGCCGTCGATGATGATTTTGTAGCCTTGCCACTGCCCACGGTGATAGTGGCTGCGAATTTCGAGCCGCTTTTGCGGGTAGCAACGAGAGAAGGCGAGCTTGTACTTTGCTGCGGTATCGGGGTTGAACATTTTAGTATACCTTTTAAAAGGATTGCAAGACAGCTTCGATGGCAGAGTTTATTACTGGAGGCTGCGAAGCGGCGGCGAGCATGGAGTCCCACGCATGCATTGCTGGTTCCAGTTGATTGGGGATGGCTGCGTTGCCAGCTCGAATCATCTCTTCGGTGGGTTCGATCGGCACGAGCTTCCAGCCTTCCGGTGCTACTACAACGTCGGCAACGGGATGGGCAGCGAGCAGCGCACGGGCGAAAGCAATCATGCGCTTGTTGCCGAATTTGTAATATTCGCGACTTCCCATCGACATTTGGAACGCAAGTATAAGAATCTGGTCGTCGGTTAGTGCCATTATTGACCTCTTTCCATTGTGCCCATCAACGACCCATCTGACGATGGTGCGTACCGACAGGATGAGAGCAGGTCAATTGACCGAGTTTGCGGCGGATCTTTGAACCTGCGAGGTTGTGAATGGGGCGACTATTCCGAGGGGAATGCGACTGTAAAATTTTTTCATCAAAGATACTGTCATACTTATTGTTCTGAAATACCCGACTTACCATCTTGCCAAGTGTGGCAATCATTCCTCTTTTGTCTGCATCCTTCATGATAGAACCTCCGTGAGAATGCCTCTATTTTGCATGGATACATGGGCCATGGGAACGTCAGTTTATTTCCCACCGCGATTAATCTTTATTAATCCCGGTAAATAATGAAAAACGGCCTCTGCATCGCCATACAGAGGCCGTTTGAACTGGAAGGCACAACCCCGGAGGCTCAATCTAGGGTCTATTCCAGTTGAATTAAAGGGAAGCTGGATCAGCCGCTTCCGTAACCGCACTTGATCCCCTAACCAGTGATCAGCAGGTGTCGCAGGGATTCTTGCAGTTGACTATACGCTATCTCCTTCACCAGAGAAGGCTCAGCTCATAGGATTTTTAAACAGATTCCCCACTGTTTTAATGGCGGCCAGACGGTCCTAGTGAGGGCGACCTGACGACTGCAGGGTCAGTATCGACTACCTGCAGCTTTTTGCGCTCATACTGGCGAGGTACTCAGATTTCAACAACGTTGTGAAGCGACGCGTCGCTTAGACGGCTGCTTACTTTCCTTTCCCTCAAGGAAGGGCCTTCGTCAGTCTCCGACCTACGAAGAACCGAGGCGAAGCCTCTTTGCCCTTCCTTGAGGCGGCTGCAGGCGTGGTATTCGCAACTCTCGCTGTTTGTCCGCACGCCGCAGCCAATCTCCCGTCCTTTTGATGCACCAGCTACGGGCCGCTGGTGTTACTGCTCTTACTTCGCGTCCAGCTCGCTCAGCATGCTGTCCGTGTCGAGCTGCTCCTTCTCCTTCTTCGCCTTCGGCTTCTTCGCGGCTTCGATTTCCGCGATCACCGGTCGCAGGGTCGGATTGTCGCGCAGCGCGAGCTTCTCAGCATTGCTCTTGCTCTTCAGGAACTCACGAACAGCTTCCGGAGTCTTGCCCGAAACCTGTACGAGAGCCTTCGCGAGGACCGACAGACCAGCCATCGCATTGCCTTCGCCACGGCTGCGTTCCGCGCCCCACTCCCCCTTCGAGAGCCGTTCGATGATTTCCTCGACAGCGAGAATCATATCTTCCGGATCTTCCAGGCCCGCGACCTCGTCGCCGATCTTCTGCATGATGCCGTGCGCCGCGAACTTCGCGAACAGCGGGTTGTTCGCCGCAATCTTGAAATTGCGCGTTTCACCGCTGATCAGGTCGAATCGCACGTCCACGTCAAAACCATCTTCGCTGATGGTCGCATCCTTCAGCAGCCGGCGCTTGCCCGCGAATTCAACCTCACGGCCATCTTCCATCGTCACTTTCGTGACGACGCGTTCGCGCTTCGCCTTCTGTTCGCCGGCCTTCACCAGCTGTTCGTCACCCGTCGCCAATTCCGTCACGTCAACCTCCAAAATTCATTGAGAGAACCCCGTTGTGGGGACCGTTTGTATGTCGGTATGGCAATCATAGGACAGCACGAACGGCTTCACAACCCCTAAATGCAACTACTGAGACTTTTGTTTGCGGATCGAATGCAATTTTTCAATGTTTTTGTCAAGTGGCGTGGAGATACTGAGGGCATCACGATGCGAAATGCTGAAATTTTCTGGTAATTTCAAAGCTTTGGATAGAGCATCTGCATCTTTATCGTCGCCTTTCCGATAAATGAACATAGTACAGTTAGCAACACGAATACTTAAATTCGAGCACAGTGCAGTTAAATCGGGGCGCAATGTACATTCCCTGAGCATTCGAAAATATGCATATGTTCGAAAGCGTAACGCATGAGCAGTCTTTTGATCGTTGAAGTCAACCGGAAATTCTTCTGCTCCATGCTGCAAAGCATCATAGGCACGAATCAATAATTGCTCGAATGCTGGACTAAAATCCTCATACTTATTTGACCTAGCCATACTGAATTCTCCAAAATTCTTAAAGGGGGGTTTCGAGTTTTCCCCGGCATTTTACCCATTTCCCCGCATTGCCCCGTTAGCGACAAGTAGCAACGCCCATCTAAGTAATCGGTCCCCTGTGACGGGTTGCGACTCTCGGATAGGCGTTGCATGGTCGGGCGAACTGCAGCCCGTTGTGCGCCGATTTAGCCGTGTGGGCGCGTACCTGATTGTGGATCCAGTCCATCCATGGCGCGGCCATCAATGTAGGCCAGTACAAGGGTCAGGGCCTCGCAAAATCCCATACACCAGATTGCCTTCTCGGATTGCGCCCAATTGCCAGGTGCATAGCTCAAAGGCGTATCCTTGGCAATTTCGCACAGATTCTTCAGGGACGGGTGTGGATGATTAATCGGCATTGTTAGCTTTCTCCGACATGAATTCGGTTTTGATGTGCTCAGAGTAGCTGATGGCCTGAACTCGAATATCCTCACAATAAACTTTAAACGCATCATAATCATGGCGAGCCAAGCAAACTATCACAATAGGATTAATCTGCCTGGTCGTGTGAATTTTAAACGTATATTTGCGCATCATACTGACAACCTCCATTATTTACCGTGATTAATCCACATTAATCGCGGAGGAAAACTAGTTTAAGCAAGCTCTCCCGCCACGAATTCATTCCACTCCACGCTGTGAAGGTCAATCGTCCGACCCGCAACCAATATCACGTAGGGAGTGGGAAATTTCGATGCGAGCAACATTGCCAATGGCTCTGCCTTCTCGCGCCCCGTTACCCAATCCGTCGAAAAAACGTGCTGCCCGGAATGTTCCACTATCACCTGAAATTGACGCATACGAGCCTCCGTTGAGAAAGAGAAAGTTTCACGTGAAACAAACCACCCTGCGAACCCTCGACCCCGTATGCGCACTTTGCTAGTTAAAATAACCGTGCGCTGCTAACCAGCATATTCCTATGAAAAACAGAATCAGATTGACAACCATGCGGACAATGAACATCGCAACAACCTCCGATTACCACGGTCGTTTGGTAGAGAGGCCGCGCAGCCATAGCCATGCACCATATGTGACGGGTTGAGTGCATTGCGCCGTGCATGCACGTTTGTATGCAATGTACAGCAAAAACTGTTTGGTCGTGTTGCCGATCATAGTTAGCAAACCTCCGCCGTAGCCCCCGTCATTCGACGGTTTAAGTATAAAAACAATTGGGCCATTCCGTAACGTCAGAATGGCCCTGCATTAACAACACTTGTTACTCGGCGGAGGCCGTCGCGAGCTTCTTCTTGCTCGTGCGCGTGTTGGGCTTTTGTTGCGGCGGTTCGGGTTGAATGACTTCGTCAGCCTCATCGTCGTCGTTGTCATCGGAGTCGCCCGGCCCATCACTCACGCCCAGTTCCGACAACAGGCTGTCCGTATTGACGCCGTTGCTCACCGTCGCAGCTTGCAGTTCGGAAATAATCGCCAGCACCTTCGGATTTTTGCGCAATGCAGCGCGCTCTTCCTTCGTTTTTGCTGAGAGGAAATCCTCCACATAGGGCTTGTCCTTCCCGGTCATCTGCATCAGCGCGCGGATGAGAATGTTCGCCCCACCGCCGAGAGGATTGCCGCCCGTGCGGCCTTCGTTCCATTCGCCATCCGGCTTCACCAATCGTTGCGCGATTTTGTTCACCGCATCGAACTTGTCCGCGACGGATGCCGGGAGGCCCGTTTCGGTATTGCGCGACAATGCAGCCGCGTCCACGAGTTTTTGCTTCAGCCCGTGCATCATCGCAGCATTGCGGATCTTCTCCGACAATTGCGCCGCATCAACTACAACCTCCTGCCCGTTGGCGAACGTGAGCGTGAGCACCGATCCGAAGATGTCAGCGGAGATGGTGGATTTTTTACCGTTTGCAACTTTGGTCATTTTGAGCCTCGCTAGAGTGATTGGAGTGCAGGACCGTTCCCGCGACTCACATGGACAGCATAGTACAAACTTAGAGCTATGTGGCGAATGTTACAACAATTACAAGCAGAAAGAGACAACGGTTAACACGAATGCAATCGTCAGCCCATGCGAGAACAGAATTGCAACGCATTCGACGGCATCGGATGCAACGGGTTGACGGTTGCATTCGGACCAGCCACGGGCGAATTGATGGTGTTTCATTTTGCGAGGTTCCGTGCGTATTCCAAATCCTCGCGGCGGAATTCCAGCTGAGTGCGCGTGAGGGGATCCCCCGCTAGCCAATTGAGGCATTCATTCGGGGTATCGGCAATAGAACACGCAGCAATGCCATCCCGAATGAATGCGGTCCCTACGGCGAGTCGATGGGCGCCCACAATAATGAGCAGCACCGTTGCAACGATTGTCCAATAGATACGCATACAGCCTCCGTAATTGAGTTTTCCACCGTGAGTAATCGATATTAATCGCGGCGGAAAATGCCCATCATCAGGACACGCATTACGTGTCGATCCCCTTGCGGGGATTTCGGGCTTGTTAGCAGGGGCGATGTTCTCGACAATCCCCTGAGGCTTTGCCCTCAATAATGCGGCGATCTATTTCGCCGTACCTTATTGGTAAACTTTGAACGACATCATCTGCCTCTTCTTTCGATTCCCATTCGAAAGCAGGGTGCCAATAGGCTTTTTGCGCGCCAAATTGCAACTGCACCATCACATAGAATGCCATGTTTGATTCTCCCGTTTGGTCTCGCCAGTGCACGCCTAACGTACATACGGGCCGGAGCCCGTTTCGACCTGTTAGTAATCGCCCGCAATGATCCGTGCCGCAATCATTCGTGCAAGGTTGTAGTCACCGTCATAGCAACAGTCTATGACCAATTTCGCCCATGTACTCATCATTTGCTCCGTTCGTTAACCATGACTACATCATAGATCATCTCAGCCATCATTGCAACTACTATCTCTACATTTTTTCGGAGCCTGCGTTCGCGCCTATTACTATTGGCGACGACACGTTGGAACGAGCAGCCATCGACATAGATAGAGAGGTTATCGTAGGCATTCAAGTGAGCGCGCCCTAGCGTGCATGGCATTCCCCGCCACCATTCCTATCCACTCACGCCCGCTCGCCCCTACATCACTCCATCCATCATCGGCCAGCCTAGCACGCGGTGACGAGTATTGCAATCACACGGCTTGCCGGTACGAACGATCGTGCTATTGGTGCGATGCGACGTTGATAATTGGACGTTATGTAAAATGACAGCGCGACGAGGGGGCGGAGGGGGAAAATTCGGGGATGCTGTGAAAATTCGCAAGGCACTTTCCCAAATTTTGCAAAGTTTTGGCACTCTGTGGAACCTGACTAGCCATTCGTCTCTAGCTTCCTTGTTATCGCCAGTGAAAATTTTTATTTTTTCAAAAAGTATATAAGGCGCGACGCCAGGTTCCGATAAATTACTCACATTGCAGCACGATCGGCACTTCGATAGGGAGTTTTCCACCGGGATTAATCTGGATTAATTTACATAATTTACTTTGCTGAGTGCTGTTCCGACCCTACAATTGTTTCTTACTGGCAGTTGCCCCTTTATCTTTCCTCGTGGGCGTGCGATGATGCAGCTAATTTCACAGCAGGAGGTCGTTATGAACTTGCCCCGCACTCCCTTGAAGTACAGTCACGAAGCAATGATTGATCTTATTCTTGCTGAACCAACTGTTACGAATCGCGAACTGGCGGAAATCTTCGATTACAGTGAAGGTTGGGTCAGCCACATCCGCAAGTCCGACAGCTTCCAAGCTCGAATTGCTGAACGGAAGGCGCTGACTGTTGATCCTGTTATTAAGAAGAACCTCGATGAACGGCTGCGTCACGTTACGCATCGCGCAATCGACATCATCCAAGAACGGCTGGACAGTTCGGAGGCCAGTGCCGCAATGGCGCTTGATGCTCTCAGTATTGCTACTATTGCTCGGGGGCGGTGATGAGCCAAGATGATGACTTTGCTGCTATTGCGCAGAGCATTGCGGACGGCCCTTCAACCGGGCTTGCGCAGGTGAAAGCTGAAGGTTCGAAGGTCATGACTCAGAACTTCCTTCACTACAGCCCAGAATTACTTGTCGATATCATCATCCAGAATCCTTCCTTCAGCCACAAGGAACTTGCTGCGCTCTTTGGCAGAGCCCCTAGCTGGTTTGCAGCAGTGCTCGCCACACAGGCATTTCAGGATGCACTGGAGCCTCGAAGGGCTGAAATCACTGACCCTTCCATCAGTGCGACACTCGATGAACGCTTTCGTGCGCTGACAGTTCGTGCTTTGCATGTGCTCAATGAGAAGCTGGATGCTGGCAAGGCTCTTCCCGACATGACTGTGTTGAAAGCAGTAGAGCTTGGGGTGAAGGCTCTAGGGATGGGGCAGAAAGAGCCTGAAAAATTACCTGCTCCGGACGAAGTCCCGATGACCGCCTCCGAACGAGTGGCCAATCGCATTTTAGAAGCGATGGATCGTCAAAAAGCACAGCGGACTGAGAATGTAATTGATGTTGAAGTAACTGAAGCTAAAACGAATGGCTAACCAACTTCAGACTTCCCTCAAGAAGACCGTCCTAACGGCAGAGCTTATTGAAGGCTTTGCTGTTGCTTACCTGTACAGCGGATTTGACGAACCAAAACCCACCCCACAGTTTCACAGAGAGGGTTGGGAACTGTATGCTTCCCCTGTTCCACAGGCTTCTGTCATCGCGCCTCGCGGGCATGCGAAAAGTTCTGCACTGACTCATGTATTTATTCTTGCTACAGTTCTGTTCAGAATTGAGTCGTATGTCATCCTCATCTCCACTAACGAAGAACTGGCCATTGAACACTTGGGCGACATCGCCAGAGAGTTGACGGAAAATGAAGAACTCATTGAAGACTTCGAAATCAAAGGGTTTATCACCAATAGCAAGACTGAAATCATTGTTGAATTCAATGATGGCCATCAGTTCCGTATTCTTGCTCGTGGTTCTGGACAGAAACTTCGCGGTCGTAAATGGCGTGGTATGCGTCCGGGCCTTATCGTTTGCGACGACTTGGAAGATGATGAGCAGGTTGAAAACAAAGAGCGTCGTGAGAAGTTCAGAAAGTGGTTCAACCGAGCCGTTCTTCCTGCCTTACGTAGGGGCGGTAAGGTTAGGGTGCATGGAACGATCCTGCACGAAGACTCTTTACTGGCACGTTTCCACAAACAGACCCGAGAGAACAAGAGCTGGCAGGTGAAGTTCTACAAGGCCCACAAAGCCTATGATGACTTCTCAGAGATTCTCTGGCCAGAGCAGTTCACTGAAGATGATTTGAAGGCAATTCGTCAGCGCTACATCGATGATAATGACAGTTCAGGCTATTCCCAAGAGTACCTCAACGACCCTTACGACAACACAGATGGCTACCTCAAAAAAGAGTATTTCCAGCCAATGGAGGATGAGGACTTTGAGGCTGATGTGCAAATTTGTGCTGGTGTGGATTTTGCTATCAGTAAAAATCAAAAAGCCAATCGAACCTCTCTGACATTTGCTGGCCGTACTGTCCATAACTATCTGCACTTCTTTCATCAGATGAAGGATCGATGGGCGACGGATGAAATCATTGACAAGATGATTGAAATGGAGAAGCACATTCATCCTGAAGTTTGGTTTGTTGAGGATGGGGTAATCTGGAAAGCGATTGAGCCAATCCTGATAGCTGAAATGAGGGAGAAGAATTGCTTTCTCAATATTGTCCCGTTGCCATCAGTAAAAGACAAAGCAACGCGTGGCCGCTCATGGCAGAAGAGGATGAAAACCCTCACCTGCAAATTCGACAAACAGGCTGAATGGTACCCAGAATATGAACACGAATGCTTACGCTTCACTGGTTATAGTGACGCGATTCTGGACGATCAATTCGATTCTTCCGCTATTCTGTCGCGAGGCTTTGACTCCCTGCCTATGATGACTGAAGAGGACTTCATGACAGAGGAAGAGTTGGAAGCTCGACGCGATGATCCGCCTGGCCATGCAGGCCGCAATGCTACCACAGGATACTGACATGCAATCAACAATCGGACAACAAGATACAGTAGCAATGCCGCCCACGCCGGAAATTGGTCAGAGCTTTGATCTGCAGTATTTGCTCAATTCTTCGAACATTGCAGAGAAGCTCAATGATGATGAGCGACTGGCGATAGGTCGATGGGTGCTCGGTGGTTATGTGAAGGATCTTAGCAGCCGGACGGAGTGGGCGAATCGTCATGCTTCTGCGATGAAGATTGCTCTGCAGTACAAGGAAATCAAAACCTTCCCATGGACAAATGCTTCCAATGTGAAGTTTCCGCTTGTAACGATTGGGGCGCTGCAGTTCCTTGCTCGCATTTCGATCATGACGAAGGGAAATTCACTGGTTGATTTGAAGCCAATTGGATCTGATCTTCAAGGATTGAAAACCAAGCGAGCGAAGCGCATTTCCACACATATGAGCATGCAGCTTACTGATGAGAATCTTCGGTGGGCTGATGCTGATGAACAGACTAAGTTTGCCGCATGTCTGTTGGGATCGAGCTTCAAGAAGAGTTACTTCGACCCAGTCGAAGGTAAAAACAAAGGGGAGTTCGTCCCCGCGCAGTATTTCGTGGTGGACTATCACTGCACTGACATTGATACTGCGGGTCGAGCCTCACATGTCATCCCGATGAGCTTCAACAAGATCCAAGAGCGTGTTGCTCGTGGAGTCTTCATCAAGGAAGAAGTTCAGCAAAAGCCGACCCCTGATCAGTTGATGACAAACATTCTGGAAGTGACTGCCAGAATGACGCAGGGACTGACTGCTAATGCAGAGCCAGAAGAAATTCGCTTGGTTGAGCAGTACGGATGGCTGGATTTAGATGGGGATGGCTATGCAGAGCCCTACATCTTCAGCGTCCGCGAAGACAGCGGCCATCTGTACCGCATTGTAGCTCGCTATTTTGACGATGGCAGTATTCATCGGAAGTTCGATACCAGCATGCGGCAGTATGAGCACCTGGCTCAGATGGCTGAAGATCCAAAGCAGGCTAGTGCTTTCGAAAAGAGGGCACAAGCAATTAAGAATCGTAAGGACAATGTTATTGTTCGGATTGATCCTGTAAGGACATTCACGAAATACCTATTTGTCCCCTCCCCTGATGGTGGTTTCTATGGAATGGGGCTTGGGATTCTGCTCGGGCCGGTTAATGAAGCTGTCGACACCTTGCTGAACCAGCTGATCGATGCAGGGACGATGAGCAACACTGGCGGTGGCTGGATTGCTCGCGGTGCTCGTATGAAGGCAGGCAAAACTACCTTCGACCCCTTCGAATGGAAGCATGTAGACGGGATGGGGGATGATCTTCGGAAGAGTATTGTACCGCTTCCGGTTCGGGAGCCTTCTCAGGTATTGTTCAACCTGTTGGGGATTTTGATTCAGTATGGTGAGAAGATTGCCAGTGCCACGGATATTATGACTGGTGTTGCTCCTGGACAAAACACTCCGGCAACAACTGCACAGACCACCGTCGAGCAGGGGATGATGCTGTTCAGCGGCATTTACACTCGGATGTACAGGGCTTTCAGAGAAGAACTGACGATTTACTTTGACCTGAATCGGCTGTACCTGCACACAAGCCCTGACTGGTGGGAGTTGACGCAAGGCCCGGATGCAATCATTTCGCAGGATGACTACAAGCAAGGGCGATTCAGGATTCAGCCAACAGCAGATCCTTCCGCTATCAGCGGTCAGCAACGTCGTGATCGGGCTGCACGACTTGTGCAGGCTGCCCTGTCTCCTATTGGGGCACAGTGGGACAAAGCAGTTGTAGCTAAGAAGTGGCTGGAAGCCGAGGATTGGAATGTGGATGAAATTTTCCCTGATCCGACCGGTCCGAATGCTGTGAAACCGCCGGCTGATCCGAAGATTCAGCTTGAGCAGAGCAAACTGCAGCAACAGCAGCAGGAACATCACGACGACATGATGCTGAAGGTAGCAAATCTTCAACAAACCGTTGCTCTCAACAGGGCAAAGATTTTAGAGCTTCGAGCAAAAGCTACGCAACACTTCAAGGATGCTGAAACAGCTGATAGTAAGCAGCAGATTGCAATGATCGATGCTCGCATTGGTGCATTGAAACTGCACAATGATACTATCATGAGGGGAGCGGAGCTGATGCTCAAAGGCCACACTGCCAAGACTGACATGGAGCAGAAGCATCATCAGATGCTGCTGGATGTGCATGATCGGCTGTCACAACAGGAAGCAGCTGATCGGGAAAACAATCAACCGGAAGGAACTGAACAATGAACGATGAATTTTCTGCTGCAGATTGGTTACATTGGTTCCAGAACCCTGTTACGAAGAGCTTCCTGAGTGGACTGCGAGGGGATCGGCAAGCTATTCTTGAGGCGTGGGGGCGAAAATCCTACACAGGTGAGTCAACCGATCAGACGTTGATGCTTAACATGAGAGGGTTGGCTCAAATTGAAACCATCGACCAAATCCTGGCTAATCTTGAGGAAACGAGAGAAGCTGCTGCGGAGGAAGTCAGAAGCAGGGAAGGAATCTGAAATGGCTGAATATCTGCAACCTGGTTGGCGCTGCACGGGCAAAGGCCCGAATCCTGAAAACAAAAGCGGCTTTCGAGCTACGGGGCATCGCATTCTGCTGATCCCCGAAGAGATAGAAGAAAAATCAAAGGGCGGGATTGTGCTGGTCGAAAAGACTGTGCATGCAGAAGAGCAACGTGCTGTTATTGCGACGGTCCTGGAAATTGGCCCTGACGCATGGTCAGATAAATCGACTGACTATTGCCAGGTCGGTGATCGAGTATTGATTGGACAGTACGTTGGCAAGTTCCACACGTCCCCCATCGACGGAAAGAAATATCGCTTTGTGTCCGACCTCGACATTATTAGCCCTCTGGTAGAAGTTGAATGAGCAGCTTTCAAACAAACCTGGAAGTGAAGATTAATTCCAACGATGGACAGATGTCGCAACTGACTGTCAAACAGGAAGCAGTGTTAACCAATGCGGTACGTCGTGCCGTGTTTGATGCCCTGACTGAAGAAGGATTGGCCTCGGATGCTGTTGTTACTATTCGTGGCCCCGAAACGACATTCTGGGTGTAGGCATTTCCTACCGCGATTAATCCACATTAATCGCGGTAAATAACCGTAGTTCCATAACTGGAGTTATTAGCATGAGTATTTTGATGCAGAAATTGTTCCGTCGACTGCACGAAGAGCAGTCTGAAGATGGGGGAGCGGGTGGTGGTGGGGAAATTACTGAATTCTCTGCTGCAGAATTGGCACGGGCCACTGAACTGGAAGCCTCCCGTAAAGGCTGGATTCCGAAGCACAAGTACACCGGCCCGGAAGGCAAGTGGAAAACTGCTGAACAGTTCCTTGCAGATGGGGCAAATTTCACAAAGAATCTGCAGGGTGAGCTTGCTCGTGTGAAGCAGGAACTTGCTGAATTCAAAGGCACTGCTAAACAGTTTGCAGAATTCCAGCAACGCCAAATTGAAGAGCGCGACTCTCAAATCACTTCTCTTATCTCCGACCTCCGTCGACAGCAGCGTCAAGCCATTCGTGATGGCGACGACGACACGGCTGATGCAATCGATGGCCGCATCGATGTGCTGACTGAAGAGCAGCGCAGAACTAAAGAGACCATTGAGAAAGCCAAAAACCCTCAACAGCCTTCAGCGTCTGTTGTGAATGAAGATGGCACAACGTCTGATCCTGTTGTGAGTGCATGGATCGAAGATGGCAATCAGTGGTTCCGCGAGAATGCCCGCATGCGCGCTTACTGCTTTCAGTACGCGAATGAGCTGATTGCAGGCGGAGAGAAAGCTCGCGGAGCAGCCTTCCTCGAAAAGCTCACGGATCACATGAAGGAAGCCTTCCCGAGGCACTTCGACAAAGAAGCCTCTCACAACACTGGCCGAGGGTCTATGCACGAATCCGGGCGCAGCGGAGGCAATCAAAACAGTTACTCGGAAGCAGATCTTCCGTCTGAGGACAGGGCCTTGATGGAACTTGGCATCAAGCAAGGATGGACAACTAAGGAAAAATTCCTCAAGAATTATTTTTCCGAAGACAGGCACGTTCACAAAACTACTGCTAAGACTAAAAAGTAACATTTCCCTGCGGCAGTTTCTTCACTTTTCATTCTTTTTTGAGGGATCATCATGGCAATTCAGCAAAGAACTACCCCCCGAACGGCTGCAGAGGCGTTTTCTGCAACTCCTGAAGGGGACCACAACCGACTTTTAGCAGCGCGTCGCCAAGGACGCTCTCTTCGCGAACAGCGCAAAGAAGGCACAGCCGAACGCGAGCGCATGAATGATTTGGGTGGTCTGACCCTGCAGCTTCATGTCGAAGGAGAAATTCCTGGATATAAGCTGATTTGGGAAAACGACGACAATGGGGCGATTGAGCAGCGGCTGATGCAGGGCATGGATTTCGTGACGCAGGATGAACTCTATGCCAAGCAAGCCAAAATCGTCCCTGATGAAGAAATCAGCAGTGCCATCAGCAGGTTTGTAAAAGGCACTCGCAGCGATGGTCAAGCGCTTCGCGCATATTTGTTGAAGTGCCCAGAAGATCTTTGGGAAGAAATTGAATCGCGCCGTGCAGCGGCTGCAGATAAGTGGGATGCGGATATCCGCAGGCAGGCAGATGAGCCCGACACCCGAGCAGGGATGCGAAAGCTCACACATCTGCGCACGGAAGTCGACACTCAGTACCGCAAGGAAGTTGACGTGACGCCGAGGGGCTGATCGTTGCACGACCTGGGGGCTGGTGCCGGCCCCTTCTAAACTCTTCTCTTAGAGAGGCACGAAAATGGCGAACTTGATCCGTCCTCGTGGCTTTGTTCCTTCGCGTTACCGTAATGGTGCGGCCTGGAACGGAGCTACGAATATCTATTACATCCCGCAGGCAGATACGAACCAGTACAATCCTGGTGATGCCGTGAAGTCAGCTGCTGGTGCAGATGGTCTTGGTGTCCCCCAAGTGGTAAAAGCTCTCGGCACTGACACTGTCCGTGGGGTGATTGTTGGCTGCTTGCGGCAGACTCCGCAGAATCCGTCTTTGGTCGGCATCAACATCGACCTGACGATACAGAACATCCCGGCTGCGAAGCAGCAAGACTACTACGTGCTAGTGGTCGACGACCCTGCAGTGTTGTTTGAGCTGCAGGACGACGGTCTGAATGTTCTGACGGGCACGGCCTCCAACAAGAACGCTTCCTTCACGGTCGCGAATCCGACCTCGCCGCAGCAAAACTCGGCATCGGTGCTCAACACGGCCAGTGTTGCAACCACGCAGACTTTGAATCTGAAGCTCTTCGGGCTGGTGCAGCGTGCAGACAATGCTTTCGGGGCGAACGCAGTTTGGATCGTCGGTTTCAATCAACACGAACTTATGGGAAATACGGCCGGCGTGTAATTGCGCTAGGGTCGAAGGTGTGGCAATCTTCGACTGCCGATTTTCTTTAACTTAAAAGGAGTGGATCATGCCGACGATCGTAAATACTGGTTCCTACCCCAAGGGACTATGGGAAGGTGTCAAGGCGTGGTGGGATTCGGCGGCAGCTTCGGCTCCGCAATACGCACCGATGATGTTCCGTAAGTACGAAAGCGACAAGAACTATGAAGAGTATGTTCAGTCGATCGGTCTTGGCTTGGCAGTGTACAAGCCGGAAGGTGCTCCGATTTCGTATGACGGTATGCAACAGGGCTTCGTGACGCGCGGTACGAACGTCGCGTATGGCCTGGGGATCATCGTCACGCACGAAGAACTGAAGGACAACCTGTATGTGAAGTTGACGCAGGGTCGTGTCGAGAAGCTTCGTCGAGCCTTCGCAGAAACGAAGAACATCAACGCGACGAACATCTTCAATCGAGCCTTTAACACTACCTACAAGGGCGGTGATGGGGTGAGTTTGCTGAATGTTGCGCACCCGAACTTCACCGCAGGCACTTGGCAAAACAAGATGGCTGTCGATGCACCGCTCTCGCAAGCGGCTGTTGAAGACATGCTCATCCTGATGATGCAAGCCAAGGACGATCGTGGTTACATCGAGCCGCTGGCTGGGGACAAGCTGATCGTGCACCCGAACAACAAGTTCAATGCTGATCGGATCATGAAGACCCCGAAGGCTGTGGGCACGGACAACAACGATATCAACCCGATTAACACTGAAGGGCTTCTGCAGGGTGGTGTTGTCAGCAATCCGTACCTGACGGCAGCCGGTCCGTGGTTCATTACCACGAACATTCAAGAAGGGATGATTTGGCAAGAGCGGGAAGAGCTGGAAATCTGGGAAGATAATGACTCGGACACTCGCAACTACAAGGTTGGGGCGTATGAGCGTTATCAGTTCCTGTGGGCGAACCCGCGCGGTTGCTACGGATCAAACGCAGCGTGATTTTCCACCGGGATTAATACGGATTAATCACGGTAAATAACCCCAATAGCAGGGGGAGCCATTGCAGATAGGTGATGTATTCTTCTGCTAATGTCTCCCCCTGTTCTTATTTCTAGGAGTAAAGAATGAGCGCTTTTGATTCTCTGACCACCCGGTCCCCCAATGGATTGACCAATGCAGCCCCTTGGCAAACTATGGGAGCATCTGGTACCCCCGATCCGACTTGGTCTGTGCTGTTTTCTAACGATTTCCTGACGCCCAGCAATGTCAGTGATATGCACCTTACGCAGGTTGGGACATCAGCAGGAACTTTTGCAGCAGAAGCTGGTGCAGATGGGCTGGCCCTTCTCACGACCTCTGCTGGGGCTACGGATTCGACTATCGTTGGTCTTGCTACCGAAGCATTTGAAGCCGTTCCTGGAAAGCAGCTGTTTTTCAAATTGAAAGCTGCAGTTGCTACGGCTTCCGCCACGTTTGAATGTGGCTTTGGCACCTTCACTGCAGGGGAAATCCAGGAAGGCATTACTTTAAAGTCCGTTGCAGGTGTTTTGACTTTGCAAGTTTATCGGGCAGGGGCTGTGACCTTTTCTGCCCCGCTTCCTGAAGTGCTGTCGACCTCGGTTCAAACTGAACTTGGCTTCATGGTTGACTGGCAAGGAAATGTAGCCGCATTTTTCAATCCGACAACCGGAGGTCCTGCGAGTCAAGCTTCACAGGTCACTGCAAACAATGTTGCTAATGGTGGGCAGGCTCGTGGGCATGTTGCAGCTCTTTATAGGCAGCTCAATGGCGTTGCTACGGGCCTGGCTCTGCCTACTGTTGGTATGGATCCGTTTTTCCAGCTAACAAACACCGTAGCAGCGGCTTCAACAGCGTCTGTTGATTTCATCGTTGCTTCGCGTGAGCGGTAATCTTAGGGGGCCATCATGGCAAACGCAGTTGTAATCGAAACCATCATTGATGGTCCCCGTAACGCTGTTATTAAGGTTACGGGACAGCTGGACACGTCGGACGTAGCTCCGATGCAGGTTGTTATCCCGCAAGATCTTATGCAGATGACGGATACCAACAAACCCCCGAAGGTCAATCTGAATCACATTGACTATTCGATCAGTGCAAATCTGGAAGTGGTGATTTCATGGGGGGATGCTGCAGGGGATGGGCCAGTTTCTCCGATTCTTCCTTTGGCCGGTCGAGGTCGTATGTCCTTTGACGACTTCAAGGGTCTTCGGAATCTTCAAACTGATACCGATGGGAGCATCTGGCTGAGCACTACCGGCTTCGCGACAGGTTCCACTAGTGTGTTCAGCCTTGTTCTTGAGCTGATCAAGGCAGGTCAAATTAACACTGGAGTGCAATGATGGCACATTCTCGAAAAATTCCGCAGCCAAAGGGTCATAAGATGGCTCCAAAAGCTGCAGAGCGCAAGATGAGTTCGCTGATGAATCACAAAGTCAGCCAAACTCAAGCTTCAAAAGAGAAAAACACCCGAAAGATCAAGAAATTCTAACTTGCTGGAGGCTTTCATGGCGATCGGAAGCGGGACTTACACTTTCCGGATGAATGCAGGGCAGATTGTACAGTCTGCTTTGAGGAAAACCGGAAACTACGATGCAGCGCAAGTACCTGCGCAGACCGATCCGGATTTCATCAACACGATGGAAGCCTTGAATGTTATCTGCAAGGATCTTGCGATTGAAGGTGGGCCGTTGTGGTGTATTGAGGACGTGGCATTCCCTACTGTGATTGGGCAAATGCAGTACAATCTCAGCACAATTATGGGGATGCCGCTTCCGCCAAGAATTCTTGATGCTTATATCAGAGATCTGTCGCTGCCGAATGCAGAAGATGGTGGTAATGATGTGCAGCTGATTATTATCAGTCGGTATGATTACAATACTCTGGGGCAGAAATTTGCCAGAGGTGTGCCGAATCAAATTTGGTACAATCCTCAGCTCGAAGGTGGGATTTTGACTCTGTATGATGTTCCGGCTGACAATCGCCATGAAATTCATGTGGTGGCGCAAAGGCAGATTCAAGATTTAAACATCCCAACGGACAATCCAGACTTCCCACAGGAAGCTGCCCGGATGCTGATCTGGTGCCTGTTGGATGAAATTTCGCTTGAAATGCGTATGCCTCCAGACGAGCGCAAAGAGGCCAATCAACGGGCAGTTGATCTCAAGCAGAGATTCTTTGACAGCCCGTGGAGTGTGGAGCAATCTTCGACATTCTTCACCCCTACCGAACGCACTATGTAAAGAGAAGGAACAGCCCCATGCCGTCGCAAGCACAATCTCCAATCAATTCCCCACAGACCGTTTCCTTCGCGCATCCCATCGCATCACGGGATGGCACGCTGACCAAGGATTCGAAGATGGTGAATTGTTTTATGGAAAGCACAGAGAATGGAATGGCACTTGTAAAGAGGCCAGGAACGATTGCGATGAATGGCGGATTGGGGACTGCCCAGGGAACTTTTAATTGCAATGGGGAAAGCTATTTTATCAGCAATGACACGATCATTCGAATGAGTGATTCGATGCAATTTCCAATTCCAAGTGTAACTGTTGCCGGGGAAGTTTTTGAGACTCTTGATGATGTTCCGTTTGCGACAACCTGGCTCAAATCCCCACACGGGTTGTGGCAAGTTGCAGATCCAGGTACGGGGTTGCTTGTGCAGGTGAAAGTTACAGATGTGAATTATCCGGCGGAGACCGTCCCCGGAATCTGCTATCTGGATGGTATTTATTATGTGATGAATACCAAAGGAGAAGTTCTTGGCAGTGCTCTGCAGGATGGCTCAACGTGGCCTGCGTTGAATTTTATTGAAGCTGATCAAAGCTTAGGGCAAGGAGCTGGGCTCTTTCGGCACTTGAATTATCTTGTAGCTTACTATACGGCAGGGATTCAGATGTACTACGATGCCAATGCTGTGCAGGGGCAGGTGGACACTGGAACACAGCTCGGGCCTGTGGGGAATGCTGCATGGACGACGGGACTGGCCTCTGGCTGGTCAGTTGTAGAAATGACTGATTTGAGCTACTTTCTAGCGCAAGATAAAAAGCGCGGCCGGACGATTATGCAGATAAATGGCCTGGAAATGATGGTTGTGAGTACGCCATACATAGAAAAAGCTTTGAATAGAAGCTCTCTGACGAATGTGAACAGCTTCGGAATTCGAACTGCAGGGCATTCTTTCTATGTGCTGACGCTTGTTGATCTGAATTTGACCCTTGTCTATGATGTGGCTGCAAATCAGTGGTTCCAGTGGTCGACGCTCAGTGGAACTACGGATATGTATTTTGTTGGCTGCAATTATCTTAATGCAAACAACAATGATTATCTGCAGGATGCTAGGAGTGGGACGGTAATGCGCATGGATCCTGCTGTTTATCAGGACAGTTCCGGCCCAATAAAGGTAGTTGCAATCACCCCACTGTATGACTACGGTACAATGAACTGGAAGAGGGTTGCTGACCACAGTTTCTTTGGGGATACTCTCGACACTTCAGTGCAGATTTCCTTCACCCATGACGACTACCAAACCTGGAGCACTCCCAGAAGTTTGTCTATGAACACCACCTGGAAAAGGCTTGTGCGATGTGGGCGCTTCCGTCGCAGGGCTTACATGATGGTGCATCAGGACAATACCCCGTTGAGGCTTGTAGACAGTAAGTTGGATCTGACGGTTGAGAGCAGCTAAAAAGTAGGGGTTTTTGTTGCAAATTAATCCATATTAATCACGGTAGAAAACCCTCATGTCCAGTGACATCTCTGTCGTTATGAACACTCAGCTGATGCTTGATGCCGCCAATCGGGGTGATATTGAACTCGCAGAAGAGTTCGGGTTGCGCCTCCCGCAGACGGACATGCCAGTACAGCATCTCTTCGGCCCTGGATTCGTCATCAGAGAGCTTCATATTCCCGCAGGAACATTTCTCATTGGGCACGCACATAAGCAACCTCTCGCAAACATGCTAGTGAAGGGTAAAATGCGAGTTTATAGCAATGGCCGGTGGGCCGCAATGGAAGCTCCGTTGTTCTTTGTCGGAGTGCCCGGTCGAAAGGCTGCAATTGCTCTTGAAGATTCCATCTGGCAGAACATCCTTGTCACCGACGAGACTGATCCTGCAGCTATTGAAAACCTATTTGTCTCTCACAGCGCTCAGTGGGAAGTCTTTCACAATTCTAAGGGAGAGCAAGCATGAGCTTTGCTGCAGTTGCCGGCGCAGCCGTCGGCGGTCTTGTTACAGCCGGGGTGGGCAGTGCCCTCTCCCCTTCGTCGTCTGCAGCCTCTTCTGCTGCAGATCCCTTTGCTTCGCAGCGTGGGCAGTATCAAACCATGCTGAGCAATCTAATCAACAACCCATCATCGATCAGCAGCACCCCGCAATATCAATTCGCAATGAGCCAAGGGGAAGATGCTGTTAATGGCTCGATGGCAGCTGGAGGCTACCTCAACAGTGGGAATAGAGCCTCTGCGTTGCAAACTGAAGGGCAAAATGTCGCCAACACACAGTTGCAAAATCAAGAGCTAATGCTTGCTCAGTTGGCTGGAGCAAATATTGGCTCTCCGGGTACTGCAGGGCAGATTCTCAATAGTCAAGGGCAGGCTGTCGGAGCCGCCACTAGCCAAATTGGTGGAGCTGTAAGCAATGCTGTTACCAGCTATCTCGGCAATGGCAACACCGGCGGGTATAGTTTCTCCAGCCCTTCTGGTGACAGCAACACCTACGGCATCAATACAAGCAACAGCTACGGATTCAGTTCCGGTGTCAGCGACCCTACCTACGGCGTCAGCTACGATTTCGGTGCATAAGGAGAAAATCAAATGGCATCCTTCGGCGGATTCCTTCAAGGACTTGGGCTGGCTTATGGCAATGCTGTTGTAGCTGGAACTCAACTGCAGCGACAGCAGGCTGACCTGCAACTTGAAAAAGCTCAAGCTGATATGGCGCAGCAACAAGCTGCCCAAATGCGTCAACGCGTACAAACTTCCAAGGATTTGGGGGCATTCATTCAATCGCAATCACAGCTGGAAGGGGCTGATGCCTCCAACCCACTAAATCAAGCGAAGATGTACACGAAAGCTGCGGGTCTAGCGGCTTCGCAGGGTGATTTCACGTCTGCGGAAGAGATGAGCAAGCTGGCTGACAATGCCAACAACGAAGCTCGAACCGCAGCGGCGGCTCAACTGCAGCAACAACAGATCAAAAAAGAGGACTTGGCCAATACTGCCGACACTTATTCGAGCAACCCCTCCCCGCAGGGGGCCCAGGACCTCGTTCGAAAGGCTATTGCAGCAGGAGTGAACCCCGCCACGATCCCCCTGCCGAACAGCCCTGCCTTCGGGGCGTGGGTCAACCAGCAAAAACTAGCTGGAATGACCAGTGCTTCCCGGGCTCAGTTTGTACAGAAGGCATCGGATCTGGCTGAAAATCGCAATCTGCGGTTGCAAGAGCATCAGGACAACATGGCGATGCGGCAGGCAACTCTGCAATCCACTGCAGCCTATCGTGATGCGATGCTCGATCTTCGTAAGTCAGAGATTGCCGACCGGCAAAACAGGGATCCGAAGATTGTCACGATTGGTTCTAGCCAGTATGAATTCGATCCAAATTCTAGTATGAAGGGGGATCGCTTGGCAACTGATCCACGCTATGTAAAGGTTGCAGATAAAACCTCAGTGCAGCAGCAACGCGATACAACTATGATTGCTGGGGCTGCAGGAGAAGCTGTAAATAACCTTCAAAGAATGACACAGTTCCAGGCAGGAACTACGCAATCCCCATTTATGCATTTAACTGACCATGATGCCACTTCGTCTGTAGTGAATGCTGGAACGAATGCCCTCACTCCAGGGGATGTGCAGAAGTTTCAAGCTTCTTCGTCAGGACTATCTTTAGAATTGGCCCGCATCATTACTGCTGGTGGGGGCCGTGGTGCTAATCAAGCTCAGATTAATGAGATGCAGAAAACTATCCAGCCAGCCGCTGGTGATACCGTCAGCACTGCTATGTACAAGATGGCCACTGCGGCTCAAATGGCTTTAACTCGTATGCAAAATCAGCCACCGCCGACTGATAAGAATCTGAAAGCTCAGTGGGATAAGAACATGAACTTTTTGGCTTCGATGGCTACCCCCGAGCAAATTCTTGACACCTCGCGTGGCAAGGCCAGACAGCAGATTGAGAACATGCAAGGCAGTTATCAAGAGAAGATGGATGAAGTTAGTTCTCAAGAGGGATTGCCTGGGACTGGCGATGTCGGAGCAGGGACGAATAATCCCCCAGTGCCTCCATCTAATATTCAAAGCTTGGTTGACAAGTATCGCACGAAATGATCTAATCGCGGAGTTAACATGCCTGATATGAGCCAATATTATGATGCACTCCGTAACGCTGACGCTGCCGGGGATCATGCAGCTGCTACACAACTTGCTGATTATATTCATTCTGTGGAGAGTGCTGGCGGCGGTGCAGGCACATCCAGTGCTCCGCAGATGGATACATCTAAAGAAACTGCAGCGAGCGCGCAAAGCGCACAGTCATCCAATGGCGGGTCTGGTGATGACCAGAGTCCTAAAACTCTCGCACAGCGCGCAAAAGAGATCGGAATTCAAACTGGGATCGGCGCGGGTTTGGGAGCTTTGGCTCCTGAACTGCTTACTGGTGCTGCTATTGTTGCAGCACCTATTCCAGTAGTCGGAGAGGTCGCTGCCCCGATTCTTGGGGGTATGGCAGCCGCCGCAAGAGCGGCTAGAATCGCTTCTGCAGCCTATGGGGCAGCCGGAGGATTTTCCGGAGAGGTTGCTGGTCAAGCTACTGAAATGTTGAATGGTTCCAAAGGAACCGCAGATGCTGCTCGCTTTATCGGCGGTTTAGCAGGCCCCGCAGTGCCAGAATTCGCCGAAGGTACAATTCATGGTGCCTATGGCTTAATAAGAAAGATTCTTCAATCCGGCTTTGACGGTAACGAATCTCAAAAAGCAGTTCAAGCCGCTAAAACAGTCCTTCGAGGTTCTGAAGAATCTGGTGTACCACAACATTTGCTGCATTCTGCTTTACAGCAAAGTGCAGAAAAAGATCTTCAAGCCGCTCAACAAGCCGGGGATAAAACCTATTCGGATGCTGTTAAAAAAGCTGGTGATATCGCGCAGCAAGATTCTGCTGCAGCCGATAAGATCATCCAGGACGGCAAAGTTCAAGCTCAACAAATCCGAGCACAAGCCGCACAGCGTGCACAGAAATTGAATGATATCAGCGGCGGGCGTACTGCTACGGCAACGGCTATCCTGAAGCAATCTGATCCTGCATTGAACCGAATCGGACAGCCTCAAGAACTGTCTGATATCGGTACGAATATGCGGGATGCGATTGCTGCCAAGCATCAGGAAGCTCTCAATGCCCGTCAATCAGCCTATCAAAATGCTGTGCAGGAGCGTGACCAGATCGTGCAGGCTAAAGAAGCATCTGGCCAGACCCTCGATCAAATTCCTGAGATGAAGTCCCTCAAAGACTACATCAACAGTAAAACTCTCGGCAGTGCTGCGGCGCGTAAATCAGCTGGTGGGTTAGCTCCTGTCACAGAGCCGGGGATTCTTCGTGCCTACGACACAGTGAAGGATGCGATTAACAATCGTCGTGTTCTGACTGGCATGGACGAAAACGGTCAACCATCCTACCAGACCTTCAAAACTAGCTTTGAAGCTTTGGACCAGGTTCGGAGAAAACTTGGCGAAGTTGTGGCCGGTAAGGAGGCGGAAGGGTACAATGCAATCACCAAAGGGGTTGCAACACAGCTTTACGATCGCATTTCGAAGGTGCAGGAAGCTTTCGTCGGGAATTCTGCAGATGGCCGGAACATTCAACGGGAACTGCAGCAAACTTATCATGAAGCTTCGCAAGGAGTGAAAAAGTTTGGTGTAGGGGCAGGTGGAAAGGCAACTGCCGTTGATCGCATTGATCCAGAACGGTTCGCGCAAGACCCGCAGGGGATTCCGAAGAACTTCTTCAGTTCGCGGCAGAGCATTCAGGACCTGAAGGAGCTAGTGCAGAATCCTCAACTGGTGAAAGACTCTGCTCACAATTACACCGCGCGCAGTCTTCAAGGAATGAACAGTGCGCAAGTATCGTCATGGCTGCAGAAGAACAGTGATTGGATTCGGGAGGTTCCAGGACTTCGGCAATCTGTGGAAGGCTACCAGCAGCAACTGTCTAAAATTGAACGAGTAGCGGATAAAGCCGGCCGGAGCGCTGAGGCTATGCAGAAACAAGCTGTAGCTGCTCGTGTCGGTGGGGAGGCTGCATCTCAACAGGAATTGCAAGATACTCGCAGTTTGGCTCGTAAAAGTGCTGAAGGAAGCGTGCAAACACAACAACGAGTACTGGATCAGGGGCAGAAGGATGCAGAGGCCATCAGGAAGCAGTTGGCAGCTGCCCCTGAAGGTTTGCAGAGAATTTTGACTGGTGGGGAGGGCCCGGAAGCTATTCGAAATCTGTTAATGAATGGCAAACCAGAACAGACTCGATTGGCTGCACGGTATTTATCACAATCTCCACAGGGAAAGCAAGCCCTAGAGCAGAGTGTTCGGCAGTTGACTGCAACCATGAGCGAGAAGCAGCTGCAACAGCAATGGTCGGAACGAATTCTGCCGATGCTTAGGGACGGGAAAATGATCAGTCCTCAAAGGCTGGAGGCATTAAAGTCTGATGTGGAGTCTGTTCTGAAGGCATACAATGGGAAAACTAGGCTAACTCTTGTACAGCGCCATATTATCGGAGCGTTGGGGTCGGCGGGGCCGGGATATTTTGGGGGCACCGGGCAATAGAATTCTGGGGGCATGGCGCGGTCGGCGAGTGTTCGGGGGTACGTGATATCTCCGACACTCGCCGATTTGTTTTAGGGGATGCATAACTTAATACATTTCATATCTGTTTATATCAATATGGTTTGACTCAAACTATTTTTATAGGTGGAATATGGAACTGGGAATTACAAAAAGAGAGTTTGTAAAAAGAGTTTCAATTGACGAAAGTGGGTGCTGGTTATGGAAAGGTGGAAAAGACAAGAAAGGTTACGGAATTATAATTTTGAAGGGTAGGCGGAGATCAGCACATGCTATAGCTTATTTGCTGTGGAAGGAACCTTATCCTTATGGGCTGGTTGTTCGCCATGAGTGCGACAGACCCACCTGCTGCAACCCAAAGCACTTAATAATTGGTACGGTGAAAGACAATTTAGACGACATGAGAAAACGATTTAGAGATCCTTACCATTTTGGCCGGTCTAAATGCCGAATTCACTGGAGATTGGTTCCCATAATACAAGCAGTGTACGAGTCGGGAGAAACGAAAAAAGATATTTCAATCTTTTTGGGAGTATCGGATACGATAGTGTCGCAAATTATTGCAGGTACTCATTGGTCTAACAGGTATTACAAGGAGTTTTCCGCCGGGATTAATTTGGATTAATCGCGGTAGGAAATTAGGCCGATAGTTTTCGATAGTTAAAAGCTATCACAATAGTCGAAAACTATCGGCCCAATAGCTAAAAGCTAATAGAAAAACTTTATCAGAGTAAGTACTTCTATGATATTTTCCTAAACTTGCCCAAACCCTTTGACGGGAGGTGATTCGATGTGCTACCCTTGAAGCTCCTGCCCCGGCGAGGGGAGGTTCTATATACTGCAGTTATAGTGGTCGGAGCTAGGGGCAATTTTCAGATTTGAGGGGCAGCTCATTTTCGAGAATTTTCCGGATAGCATTGTCTCATCACCATGCAGCTACATTTCCCCCCGCGATTAATCCCGATTACTCCCGGTAAATAATCCCCCGCGCGACTCTGTTGCCGCCCCTCGCGCGCGCACGTAAGCTGCAGCTATCAATTAACAGTCAAACTCTGCCGCGCGGTCCTTATAAGAAGGGGCTGCAAATTGGGCCGTAGCTAGTACTGAAGAAGCTGCGGCTGCAGCTGTGAACAGCGGAGTGTTTGACCCCGCCTACCGGCGGATCCTTTATAAGAGCGTGCCCGTTGAAGATTCTTCTTATCGACACTTCCGCATTCTTCGTAGACTTCGCTATGCGCTGCGAGGCTCAGGGCCATGAAGTCCGGGTGTGGGTCGCGCCGGATGAAACAGACTTCCATCGCGTGACGATTGGGGATGGGCTGGTTCACAAAGTCGCGGATTGGAAGCCTTCAATGAATTGGGCTGATCTGATCCTTGTTTCTGATAATTGCCGGTATATGAAGGTGCTGGAAGGCTACCGCAACCGTGGTTTTCCGATTTTCAGTGCCAACTTGGAAGGCACTTCCTGGGAAATGGATCGGGATCGGGGGCAGGAAGTACTGCAGCAACATGGAATTGAATGCCTCCCGACAATAAGGTTCAAGAATTACGATGAGGCAATTGCTCATCAGATTGCGAATTGGGATGTGCGGTATGTTTGCAAACCCTGCAGTGATGTGGACAAGGCCCTCAGCTACGTTTCAAAGAGTGGAAAGGACATGGTGTTCATGCTTCAGCACTGGAAGCGGACCATTAAAAAGCCGTGCCCCTTATCTTTCAGGAGTTTTGCCCTGGGATTGAAGTAGCTGTCGGGGGATGGGTCGGCCGAAACGGGTTCCTGTCACACTTTCTGGAGAATTTCGAATTCAAGAAATTGATGAATGGGGAGAAGGGGCCAAATACGGGGGAGATGGGAACGGTGATGAAGTATGTCACCGTAGAGCAATCGAAGCTCGCACAGGAGTTGCTGCTCCCAATTGAAGCTGAACTCATTCGATGCGGCTATACAGGGTATATTGACGTGGCTGTGATGATGGGAACTGAAGGGCAGCGGAAGGGGAAGCTCAATCCACTGGAGTTCACCTCACGGCACGGCTGGCCGTTGTTCAATATTCAGCAAGTGTTGCATCCTGATGTAGCAGGATGGATGAAGGACGCACTGGAAGGTTATGACACGTTCTCTCCGAAGCCGGACATTGCTCTTGGGGTTGTAGTTGCTATGCCGGATTTTCCGGGGCACCATCTGAAGGAAGAAGAGCTTTCGGGCTTTCCTATCTGGGGAATTGACGATGCCAATCGCTACAATATCCACCCCTTCAATATGAAGCTCGGAAAGGGCATCAATGAGAAGGGGCAGGACGAGCCGATGATGGTTTCTGCAGGGAATTGTCTCTGTGTTGTGACGGGGACTGGCAAGAGTGTTGAGCAGGCGAAGAGCCGTGCTTATAGGAATGTGGAGCGGCTGGAGATTCCGAATTCTGCGATGTATCGAACGGATATTGGGGACCGACTGAAGGATCAGCTGCCGGGACTTCAGAAGTATGGCTACTGTACTAGCTGGGTGTTCTAATGGCTAACAAGAACACTCCTTCTTATGTGCCGCCTCCGACGGGGCTGACCGCGACAAGTCCGGGGTTTCCTAGGTGGCTTCAGCAGCTGTACAGTCGAGTGACTAATTCTCTGTTGGGTCTGACTGTCAGTACTGGCGGGGATATCAACGGCACATTTGATTCTGATTCCGAGATGCTATCTCTGAACCTTTCAGATACGGGGGTGGCTGCGGGGACTTACGGTTCTGCAACTGTAGTTCCGCAATTGACCGTTGATGCGAAAGGTCGGCTGGATTCTGTACTGAATGTAGCTATTGCATTTCCTCCGCCGATCGTAGCTGTAGGACCTACTTCGGGAAGGCCGGTGGGGGCTGCCAACGGTACGTGGTATTTGGATACTAGCTTGTCTCCGGTTAGGCCGATCATTTCCTACAGCCCTTCCACTACGGGATGGATTGATTGCGCGGGCACTGACGTTTAGGGATTATTTACCGCGATTAATCCGTATTAATCACGGAGGAAAACTCGATGGGAAAGGCTGACTACTTCCGCTCCGGTGAGTGGAATTTTTTCTGCGACTTGTGCGGGGCGAAGAACAAATCCTCCGACGCGATGTTCACTTGGAATGGGCTCTACGTTTGCAAGCATCACAAAGAAATTCGTAACCCGCAGGACTTTCTCCGGGGTGTGAAGGACGACCAGCATGTTCCTTGGTCACGTCCTGAAAAAGAACCAGAAAATTGGGTTCCAGTTCCGTCTCACTGCACTCTTCGCGGTAAAAACAGTATCCCTAGTTGGGCAGTTCCTGGATGCAGCATTCCCTCTCTGTTTAACGATGCTTTCCTTCCTTCAGATCCGGGGGCCGGCCGACCGAACTGCACTTTGCAGGGAACTATCTGTCTTCCGGGATTTTCTGTTCCGGGATGCTCTATACCTTCTTACAATAATTTGGAGTTTGGGGATCATCCCCTTATTCCAAATAATGTGAATCTTCCCAGTCGGTCTCCTATTGATACAGAGATTGGTATTATCTAATTTCAGAGGTGTAAAATGGCAAAACCCGTGTTTATCGATTACAGTCCTGAAACCCCGATTACTGCAAAATGGCTGAATGATGTTTCGACTGTAATTTATGGTTTATTTGGCGGGACGTCGCAGATTGCCCCTACCGATGTTCAGCAATTGGTGGGGGCATTGCCCTTGGAACTGGTTTTGCCGAATGTTGCTACTCTGCGACTTGTGTCAAAATTGACCAATTCTTTGGCTTTTCTGACTGCTAATAGCGTTGTGGGGGATGGTGGTGAGGGGCATTATCAGCTTGATCCTACGGATTTAGTGTCCGCAGACAATGGCGGTTCTATCATTGTAGGTGTAGATGGCGGACGTTGGAAACTTCAACATATGGGGGTTGTATCTGTACGGCAGTTCGGGGCTAGAGATTCTGAAACCGTCGATAACACTACAGCCCTACAAAACGCTTACACTTGGGGGGCTTCAGTTGGGGCATTGATTACTCATCCTGACGGCAATTACAACAGCATTGGAGGGTTGACTGCCGCTTGTGCCTTGGATTTTTCCCCGAACGCAAAGCTCAACTACACAGGGGCCCCAAATGGAACCCTGCTTCAAATTACGGCAAATAACCTCCAGCATGGTGAAGTAAACGTTTGGGGCAATTCAACCGATGTTCTCGCCTTGTACATTACTGGCTCTGGTAATTCTTTTAAAGGTTTGACTTCAGGTGGGGTCACAGCTTCGGTTTCAGCTGCCGCAAATGTCAACGGTATTCATATTTCTGGGACCAATAACCGCATTCGTAATGTAGAAGTTACAGATATGGTGAATACTGGTTATGCTAATGAGTCTTATCCGCAAAGCATGACTGTTGATGGTGATGGAAATATTATTGAAGAGATTGTTTTTGAAAATGGCAGATCCGGTCTTATTCTTAGTGCCGCAGTGACATTGACCGTAGGCAATATTACTTGCCGAAATATGGCTGATAATGGTATCTATCAGTTGCTTGGTATTTTGAGGCTTGGTCATTTGGAATATCAAGGTAATGAAGAGCCTGTTGTGTTTAAGGGTGATGCTGATGTTAATTCAATTACCATTATTGGAACTGCTTTTGGTGTAGGGTTCCAAGATTGTGGAGATGTCAGGATTGGGGAATTGAGTGTTCGCCCTGACAGTGCAGGGAATACTGCATTGTTTTTGTGGCGTGTGCGTAATACTTCCGTGTCGTGTGGTCGAATTAGCATCGGTCGTGTGACTGGTAAATATACTGGAAGTTCGTTGTTTTCGATGCCAAGCTCTACTGCAGGAACTGTAGAATATCTGGACATTGGGTCAATGGATGTAAAATTCCTTTACGATACCTCTGTTGCGATCTCTACGTCATCTTTTGCAGATTTGACTGCTGTGAAAGGGTTTCGGTGGTCGAACTCACTGGTTGAGATCATCGATGTAAATAATGTAGGAAGTGTTGGATTTATCTGTAATGCTCCTACGACAGTACAAAAAGAATCATTCATCGATCGGGTGGATTTTGTCTGTTATGCTTCCGATCAAGTGACAGAAAACTCAAACACAGTGCATTGTGTGAATTTTGCTCAAACTTTGGTTGAAGCAACTCGCGTTCATTGGAGAACTGATATTGGTCCTTATATTGTAAATACCAGCTCTACCGGATCTTTGTATGATTGTGTTACACAAGCGCCTACAGCAGGTACTTGGAAGCGTGGTAAATCTTTTGAGTCGGCTTTTCCTGCTCTTGGTGGGCCGAAAGGCTGGAGATGTATTGCTGCAGGAACTCCTGGAACTTGGCAAGTGTCAGGTCAAAATGGGATTTTTAAGTCAGATTCTACCAATCGACCTACAGCTACCACCATGGGAGTTGCTAATGATGCCAGTTGGGCTGGTACTCAATATTTGGATACAACTTTATCAGGAAATGGAAAGTTGATTACTTGGTCCGGTACTCAATGGGTGGATGCTACGGGAGCTGGAGTTTAATTTAAGGGAGTTATCATGGCTATTACTATCAATTCTGTATCACAACAAGGTATTAGTGTGAATGGTGCTTACTGCCGTGTGGAGGAAGTAAGTATTTCAAAATCGGAAATTTTTTTCATATTGCGACGTTATGCTGCATCTAAGGGAGTTCCATCATTTATGGAGGAGTATTTTACGGCTCCTTATATTTTGATTGGTGTTAACCCTATGCAGCAAGCCTATGCCTACTTAAAAACATTGCCTGAATTTGTTGGGGCATCAGATGTTTTAGAGCCGGGACAGCCTCAAGCATAAATACAAGTGTTTCATTTTCGGGGGCTTTATGCAAGAATATGAGCGATCTTTTTGGGGACTTGCTACCATGGGTGCTCTGATTGCAGTGGCAAAGCTGCTTGTGAGCAGCGAGCATATCACTGTGCGAGTTGTGGTCGGGCGTGCGATCCTTGGATCGGCGACGAGCTTGCTTGCGGGGGTGGTGCTGATAAAGATTCCGAATATCCCGCCGTTGGCACTGCTGTCGATTGGCAGTGCCTTTGGCATCGTCGGACAGCAGTTCATCGAAAAGCTGATCCGGACGAAGATGAAACAGCTTGTGGAGGGGAAGAAGAATGTCGGCTAATTTCGATGCAGCTTGGAAGCTGCTGCTCGGCAATGAGGGAGGGTTTGTTGTCGACAACGGCGGGCCCACGCGATGGGGCATAACCGAGGCTGTGGCGCGTCGCAACGGGTATGCCGGGGATATGACCGCCCTCCCACAATCGACCGCCGAGGCGATTGCTAAAACTGAGTATTGGGACGATCTGCATCTGGACAACCTGCCCACGTGGGCGGCCTTCCAGTTGTTGGATTTCCACTACAATGGTGGGCCATCCTACCAGCTTGCACAGTTGGTTGCAGGTGTCCCGGATGATGGCAAGCCCGGTCCGCTGACGGAAGCAGCCATCGCGAAGATGAACCCGTGGGAGTTCGTCGCGAAGTACAACGCTCGCCGTTTGCGGTACTTCGCTAGTTTGAAGCAACCTCAATATGCAAACGGCAGGATGAATCGAATCGCAGCAAATCTTCAACAGGGAGGACTTCCAGAATGAGCACTTCGAACAGCGTTCCTAGTACCCCGAAACCGGGTTGGCAGAGCAGTGAACTGTATGTGGCAATCGCTACGATACTTCCTATAGCAGTGGGGTTTGTTCCGGCACAATATGCGCCTTGGGTTGCAGTGGGTGGGGCGGTTTATGTAGCAGCGCGGACTGTGCTGAAGGCTTTGCACACTGCGGGAGTGTTGGGAAGTGTTCCTGATCTGCCTCCGCTGCCAGCTGGTGCTATTTCGACAACTACGACGACCACTTCGGTCCCTAAACAGTAAGGAGCAGCAAATGTGGAAGCAATTGAAAAGGGATTTTTGGCTGGCGCTGTTCGCAGTATCTGTGTTTGGCTGCGCTGCAGGTTGCAGTATCTTTGGGGCAGCGACTCCGCAAAGTCCTTCGGAGGCGGTAGCGTATGCCTACGGAACGGTAGCGAGCCTTCGACAGGCTGCAGCAACTGCCCTTCAGGGAGGAACGATCAGCGTGAACACTGCTGAGACAATCCTATCGGACACGGATACGGCCCGTACTACGCTGGACGCCGCAGAATTGATCCTGCAGTCGTCGCCTTCTGGAAGCGATACAGTGACCAAAGATCTGTCGGACGTGATGATTTTGCTGCAAGCGGCTCAGGCACTGCTGCCATCAGTCGGTACTGCGGGCTCTGCGTCTTCTCCGGTATCTGCATCTGCACCTGGGATTTGACGGGAGAGGATGATGCCACTCAAAAAGGGTAGCAGCAAAAAGACAGTCAGCGAGAATATCAAGACTGAAATGAAGGCTGGCAAACCGCAGAAACAAGCAGTTGCGATTGCACTGTCGAAGGCAGGCAAGAGTAACAAAGGGAGAAAGAAATGATTGTTCCAACTGTCGGTCGAATTGTGTGGTTCATCCCGAAGAAAGGGGATTTTGCTGAGCGTAATGGGCAACCTCTAGCAGCTATCGTGGTGCATGTATGGGGGGATAGGTGTGTGAATCTTCAGGTTTTCCCTCATAACGGTGGATTTCTTTTTCAGGAATCTGTGCAGTTGCTGCAGGATGCTGACGAAAAACCTGAAGAGGGTCGTTATGCTGAGTGGATGCCTTATCAGAAAGGACAAGCTGCAAAGCATCAACTGGAGGGGAAATGATTATGACTATTGCAGAAGCAATCAGCCTGTTGCTGCAGCTAACGACTGCACTTTCGCAGGCAACGGCCAATATCACGACGATTTCAGGGCTGATTCAGAAGGCGTCGGGCGAGGGCCGGACGACCTTCACAGCAGATGAGTGGGCACAGATTCAGGGAATTGACACGGCAGCCCGGCAGGCATTGCTGGCACAGATTACGGCGGCACTCAGCAAGTAATTTACCGTGATTAATTTGGATTAATCACGGTAAGAAACCCCGGATTGAAGGTTGATCCGGGGTTTGTGCTTATAATTCACGATGCTTCATCATCGTATCTCGGGTCCAGTTTTGTGTAGATAGGTTCTGCAACTTCTCCACGCATCAACGACCATCCCCCACGTTGACCTGCAATGTGTTGAGCTTTCCATTCACCAGTGGCAACAAGCTTTTCATACTTTTCAATGTCTTCTTGCTTCATCGGCTCATGGAAGACATTTCTCAACGGCTGCATAAACTTAGCACCACTGTAGTGCAGCTCAGTCCTTGGCGGGTGATAAAAGCAATATTCCCACAGCTGCCCAAAATTATCGATTCCATACAACATGAAATCGCCTTCAGTCTGTGGAGCTACAGCGATTTGAACGATCTTAGGTCTGTTAGACATAGCAATCTCTTGATATTTAGTAAAGTTCACTGAGCGCTACAAACCGTTGCAACGCCCCATTGATAGGATGGGTCAACCCCCGTGGTTCGGGTCCGTCTCGCCCGGATCCGTATGCACCCGTTCGAGGATTTCGGGATATTGGCCGATGATTGCGGAACGGATGATACTGTTTCCATACCTGCGCTCACCGTTGGTTGGAACTGCTCCAATTGCCAGCGTATGTTCGATATGCTCTCGTGGACCAACGTATTCCAGAATCCGTAAAACACGAACAATATCAGTCATGATAGCCTCAGTTATAGTTAATTTGAACGATCCTACGACCCGGATATTTCCCTGATAGCTTTAATACACCAAGCTTTTCGTTGGTGGTTGGGTTACTCCAAATTACAGGGTCGGTGTGCGCAGGATCGATGATCCAGCGCCAGTCTGCAATCTCTTTTAATTCAGGCCAACGCAATTCGGCTGCACGCTTGTGGATAGAAGCAAAGAATTCATCCATCCGCTCTAGCATTTCTGAAGGGCGAATGCCTGTAGCGATATTAAGTCGAAAGAATTCACCATCAACGTCGTGCCACCAGACAAAGTAACTATACATAATATTTTCCTTTGTTTTTCCAGGAATTGAAAGCATCCTTTATTGTTAGATGCCCGCCGGAAGCTTTATCCTTGTTCACGCAATACCACATCCCCCAATTGAAAAAGATGTGAGGTTTGGTTTGATTCAAGAAAGTACGGTTGAGTTTATTCATTCACATTCTCCCCAAGAATTCTCTGAACTGACTACGCCAACCGGAATGTACAAAGGATCATCGTAGGGAATGGCAATTGCACTAGCAGTATCTCGGATGAGTTTCAGTGCTTCTTCCTTTCGACTTGTCGGGAACTGACCCGCAAGGCTATCGTGGACTTGGAGAAGAATCTGAATCCAGTTACCGAACTTCTCGTCAATCTCATCGTAGGCGCGGTTAATAAGGCATGCCACCGACGATTGTGGTATCCATGCAATAGCTTGATTAAAGATGGTTCCCTCAATTTTATCAAAGAAATAATTGCGGTATCCAAACGCATTTTCAACATACCTGCGTCCTGAGACTTGTTTCTTAATTTCTTCCTGCCATTCTTTAATCTCCGGGCACAGACCAAAGTACCATTTTTGGATCCGTTCACACTCTTGTACGAGCAGGCCAATTCGTGGCGCAATACCTTCTGCAGTACCAAGGTAATTTGTGCCATGGCAGAGGGACTTAAACATCGTGTATTCGCGAGGATGCGAATTTTTGGACATGGTCTGGTCATGAAAGTATTCTCGCATCACTTCAACATAAGGTTTATTGCCGAGACGAAATTGTTCCTTCATCCATTTACAACGGCTTTCCGACGTAACAATCCGCAGGTCAGCACTATCGAGGTCAATGTCCCAGAATGTGTAGCCTTCATCTGGAATGAATAGCTCACGGATGTTTGGTAGTTCCAGTGCATCCTCAAGATCAGCAGTTTCACCGCCCTTGGGGATATTTTGCATATTCATTCCCGTCCCGAAAGCATTCTTCGTAGACGAGAAGCGGTATGTTTCAGTCCCTGCAATATTGAACGAGCATCGCATGCGACGGTCGCTGTCCAAGCCTGCCATGACAAAGGTGCTGTGAAACACACCCAAAGAGCGGAGTTCAGAAATTTTCCGGACAATAGGCCAAAGGATAGGCTCGCGACTGCCGAGGGTTCGAAGGGCAGCATCATTTGTAGTTACTCCACCGGTTTTTGAGTGAAGGGGCTTGAGGCCCATCTGTCGATAGAAAAAATCCTGCATCTGCTTAGGGGAGCGGATGTTGATATCGTAGCCGCAGACTTCTCGCATCCAGTGCATGCGTGTTTGGGCTTCCTCCATCAAATGCATGGAAAGCTCATTGCGCTTCTTCTCGTCAACGCGAACACCACGAATCATGGATCGCAGAACGCGACGGCGTAGACGTTGCTGGAAAGTGTTGACCTCTTCGAGTTGCATCTTTTTCAGAACTACCTTCAAAACATGGTAGACGGCCAATGTGCGGCAGCTGTCTGTCGTGCAATACTCCCAATACTTCATTACATCTTCGCCGTCCTCACCGTCCTTCCAGTCTGTGCGGTCATCCTTCCAATAAAGATGGTCGTCGCAGTACATGCTGGACAGAAATCCGAGGTTTTTGGGGAGATTGCTGAACGCAGAATGCTGCATTAGCATCGTGTCGGCGACGTTCTCCGGGCAGACTCCCCAATGCCGGTAGAGATACTGCAAGTCGTAGTTAAAATTCTGTCCGACGAGCAGTACATTGCGATCGGTGAGGATCTGGATCATCAGCCGAACGAGAAGGGCTTCTTGGTCGAGCGACCAGAAACTATCCAATGTCCGGGGATGGGTCAATTGCACGCAGATACCACTATGCTTTTCCCATGCAAATGAAATGCAGGTGATGTGACCGGCTTTAGTTTCAATGTCACAGGCCAAAGGGGTATCAGGAGCCGATAGATGAGATTCCTTGATCCATTCTAGGCATGCTACGATCTTTCGAAACTGTTCGTCGGAGTTATTTACCGCGATTAATCTAGAGTACTCACGGTGGAAAACCCCTCCTGTTAAGCTGTTTTCTTTTACCCGTTTGAGGTCATGCACCATCCAGTTCCTACGCGCCCATTGCGTATGGATAAGGTTGTAATCAAGGGTCGGGATAACCTTATACCCCTGCGTCAACTTGCTGTCCATAATGGACGAACGCCAGTTGTAGCTGGAAGTCTCCCCGGTCAATGCAAACAGCGCCAAATTCCCAACAGTGCAAATGACATTGGGTTTGATCTTTTCAATTTCCATCTGCAGATCAGTGCAGGCATCCATCAGCTTTCTAGTGATGTGTTGTCCGTGGTAGACAATATCTGCAGAGCTTTGATCCTTCTTCTTTTCGATAATGTTCTTTTCGCCGGGGAACACCCGTTGTTTAAACACAGTTGTTAGATAGCAGTCCTCCCGGCGAATGCCTGCCTCTTGGAGCATTTTGGTCAGTTCAAATCCACCGCCCCCAATAAATGGCTCGCCCCTCCGAAGATCCTGCTCTTGAGGGGCGTCACCAACAATCATAATTTTCGCGTTCATCGGCCCGCTAGGCCGTATGCTCAGTGCAGCCATTGTTATTTCCTGTATTTTATCTCGTTACTGTCGATGAATTCTAGCAACGCCTCACAGCAGATAAGGCGTTCTCTTCCATCCATGACCTCGCAGCAGCCATCGACGCGTGCATTGCAATCGTCGCAAGGCGCTGCGCTGCCGTAGTTGTTTTCCCACGTTTCCTGTACGATCCACAGACCGCGACAAGCGCCACCGCCGAAGCGGTGGGGGAATGTGTACGAAGTGCAGGTGCAAGTCCATTCACCTTTCCTTAGCTTCCGCCTTTTAGGGCATTGTCGAGGTAGTGAGGATCGCAGATTTTTTGCAGAACGCTGCGCGAAATATTTCGAGCCTTTACCATTCGAATGGTTGTTCGAAACACCGGATTTTCTGGAAGGTCCATTGGAGCCCCTACTGCCGTGCTTATCATCACCAGATCCGGTTTCCATGGCCGAAGCCTCTCAATGTTAGATTCGAGCATGACTATTCCTTTAAGGATTGAAGTTCGGCCATCAATGCTGCGCCCTGATTTGCATCTGCGGTTGTCGTATTGTTCAACGATTCCAACCGCGACAGGATCATTCCATAGTATGTAGGATTCATCTCCAGGGCGGTAGCCTGTACTTTCAAGCCGTGGGCGGCCGGAAGGATCGTGCCCGAACCAGCGAAGCTATCAAGGACTTTGTCGCCGGGGCGAACCGAACGTTTGAGCAAGTCACTGTAAAGAGCCACAGGCTTTTGCGCACCGTGGGACATGTTAGCGTCGGCGAAGGTTGTGATGACATCGGGGTAGATTCCAGTTGTTTTCTTTTTCCCTTTGATCGCGTACAGGATCATTTCCCATTGCCTGCGAGGGCCGTTTTCAGGATGCGGAACGCGGCCGCTATTGGGCTTCGTGCAGATGAATGGTGTGCGTGTAACCCACCATCCAGCTTGCTGCATGATTTTCTTCAGTTCATGGAAGTTATCAATGTCGCAAAACACATAGGCATGGCATTCCGGCTTTGCTACTTTGAATGCAAGCGGAGCCCATTCCTGCATCAGGGCTTTCCAGCTTTCATAATCATCCTTGTAGTGATGCTCAATACCCGAGAGCTTGCCTCCAGCATCCCCAAACTCGTCGGCTCCCATCCCGTAGGGAGGGTCTGTGAGGATGACGTCGAATTGATTGGGATCAGCTGCAAGCATCCATCCGATGCAGTTCGTATTGAATACTTGATGACTGGAGGAAGAGAGGGTTTTGCCGACCAGCTCTGCGCGAGCCTTGAATTTGTCAGCCTCTTCAATTTTCTTGAGGATCTTGAATGCTTCACTTGCTGTCTTTGCCTTTGCTATTTCGGGGATGTGCAGATGCTTGCTGACAATCAGGTCCGTCCGAACAGAAGCCTGAAAACCGCCATCTGAACGACCCTTAACCTCGACCGCAGTGTCCGCGACGGTATGTACACGACCTTCGGCATGGGCTTGCTTAGATCTGAGATTATGGAGTCTAGCGAGGGCGGCGCTGCGCTCTTGCCAAGTAAGATCCTTGCGGTGAATATTTTCTTCAAGTTCAGCCTCTTCTGCTTCGAGTGGGGACAAGTCTCCGAGGGTCGTGTAGGGGATCATGCCCTCCGGCACTATCTCACCGTTGTACCGGAGTGTGCCGCCGAGCATGCGCAATTCCGCGATAGCACGAATGCGTGT
>Ga0164242_10000527_pt1 | contig 45821 bp, 40 predicted proteins | sample OricomgcompostMG_FD_108783 | JGI IMG/M metagenome (GOLD analysis project Ga0164242, IMG submission 108783) | Miracle-Growth compost microbial communities from Emeryville, California, USA - Original compost - Miracle growth compost (MG) ... | reverse complement strand
GATTCTGTTGCGACGCACCACTATTATTCAAATCTCAAATCCCTATTTGGGTGTTTCCCTTCGTGGGCTGACCAAGCTTCAAACCCCGAAAGCGGTAAAGGAGGAGGCAATCGGCGGCTGTCGGCGGTCGGCGGTCCAACCGGGCCTAAGAAGGCAGCTCTTACGATAAAAGAGCCCTGGAGCAGGTACCGGAAGGGCCGACGCAGCCCTACGCAAACTAGGATACCTTGTTCTCTAACAGCTTCGTTGGGAAGCTCCGTCTACACCTCGTTTCGTGTTCGGTCGTGGACTTTAGGAGAGGCGGGCGGAATAAAAGGCCGTGGCGCGGAGGAGGTAGATAGAGACGCGCCGGAGCGGAAGGCTACACAGGTAATAAGTACTATTCGAAGAGGTGCGACCAACGCAATAGTAATATCCTCCGAAGCAACTCAACTACCTCTTCCCCGTCCCAGTTGCTGCTTCAAAGGGAGCGGTGCGGTCGCAGCCGTTGGAAATCACATAATTGGAGTTAAGAATGACATCAGCCAATCACCAATACGGACGATCGCGCAATGCAACGCCTTGCCGAACGAGGTTAGTGCGGGGCAAGCTGGACATCCCACTTTGTCGAGTGAGGGGGCAGGTTGGTGGAGGAACACGGCGCGAGGGACATCAATGACAGCTGATTTCGCCGTGAAAATTAGATTTGAAACCGGCGATTGTTGCGGTGTTTTTAGTAATCAGAGAGTGCGAGGGAAGTCTGCAGGGCCGCGAGTAGTGGATCTCCGGAGGGGGTCGGCGAGGACGAGGTTTTTCGAATAAATATGCTCGTACGCCCCCGCCTGGCGAACCTGCCCCCCATCACCTCATCACCTATCTCATCGCCCCGTCCACATCTCCGTCAATTATCTCCTGTGAACCAGCACCGCCTCTAGTCTAAGCGTAGCAGTTCTTGAAAGACACAACCCCCTACAGATACTTCACAATGGCCGATCAGCGACCAGCTCCGTAAGTGATTCCCCCCCCCGGCCCGCCCATACCCCGCCTTGGGCGCAAGGGCGCGTAATCCTTCAGAGTCGGAAGGACCAGAGACGAAGGGCTTCGTGTTAATGTTCTTCTTTCAGCCTTCGCCTGGGCTCGACCGCCCCCAACTTCAAGGCCGACACCACCAACGGCCCCATTGACTTCCACGAGTTCGTCGGCGACAAGTGGGTCGTCTTCTTCTCGCACCCCGAGGACTACACGCCTGTCTGCACCACCGAGCTCGGCGCGTTCGCTCGCCTGGAACCCGAGTTCACCAAGCGCGGCGTCAAGCTCATCGGCCTGTCGGCCAACACCCTCGGCAGCCACGAGGGCTGGATCAACGACATCGATGAGGTGACCGGCTCCCGCGTCGGCTTCCCCATCATTGCCGACAAGGAGCGCAAGGTTGCCTATCTCTACGACATGTAAGCTGTCCACTCAACAGTCACGTTCTGGGAGAGAGTGACAATGCGCTGATTCCTGTAGGCTTGACTACCAAGACACCACCAACGTTGACGAGAAGGGCATTGCCTTCACCATCCGCTCGGTGTTCATCATCGATCCCAAGAAGACCATCCGCACCATCCTTTCCTACCCGGCCTCGACCGGCCGCAACAGCGCCGAGGTGCTCCGCATCGTTGACTCGCTCCAGACCGGTGACAAGCACAAGGTCACCACCCCGATCGACTGGACCCCCGGTGATGATGTCATCGTCCACCCCAGCATCAAGGGTGACCAGGCCAAGGAACTGTTCCCCAACCTGCGCGCCGTTAAGCCGTACCTGCGCTTCACCCCTCTGCCCAAGGACTCCTAGAGTAGCTGACAGCTGAGGGGGGCGACGGTCGTGTGGAGGAGAGAAGGAGGGCGTCTGTGCCCAGGGCAAGTAGGTGTGGGAAAAGGAATACCCCTCGTAGGAGATATGCCCACTAGGGAAGGGACACCGCTACGAACCTACTGTCAAATCAAGGGACAGTTGTCCCTGTTTTAATGAAGTCATGGTCAAGACAGTCTCGTCGCGGATGAAAAGGGTCAATGCAGATAGCTCCGACACAAGAATGAAAGAAACAAAACAAAAAAAAAACACAAACCATCACCTGGCCATCACCATGGCTCCGTTACTTCAGACCGCCCCCCCCCCATTTGAAGCGGACGCGATGCACCAGTCGCGTTGGCTCATGGTGTGAGCCCCTAATGAACGGCGAAACTGATAAGCAAGCGCAAAGCTAGTCATGCCCCAGATCTGCCTGCACCAACCCTCTGTTGGGAAACCCCTGCAGGACACCCGGATTTGCTACGACTTATGTACAAGTTGAGGCGCGGCATGGCTGCTGCACTAGCAGGCGCTCAAAGCTGCTTCTCGAGGGAGGAGGGCCAAAGCGACGGGCTGGAGATTGGGTAGCGCACAGTGTGGGCGATGTGCAGGCGTGGTAGTAATTGATGTGGGATCTTTTCGCTCGTCCTACTGACGAGATCAAGCAGGCCACTCCCCTGTTCGCGATCATGGTTGGCGTGCGCCCTTTTTTCCCTCTCGATGATGGTGAGTGAAAACCTGGGAGAGTGCCGGTCAGGGATTTCTGAAACATTAGGGCGCGAGAGCCGGTAGTGAGCGCGAAATCCCTGTTCGGCCACGTTTTGGAAGATTTCGTTCGATCTTCTGTCCCAAATGCCCCCTCTTTGACTTCTTGGCATTGGGGGAAGTCGAATTAATCAACTTTTGTAATTCACGAAAGCAACACGTGCAAGCAGCTTGGACTTTACCCCTATCCAGGCAGGCAGGGCAAGTACTTCGGTACACGGAGTACTAAAAGGGGCCTCAAGCGTTTCTCGATGGGTCTGGGCGTTTGTGCTCTCAGGTACAGAGTCCTAACACAGTGTGCGGGAACAACTTCCCTTGGCGGCTGGCCCTACGGCAAACCACCCCCCGGTCAGGTGTCACCGTTGAAGCATCCTCGGCCCTGAAAAAACGGATCCGTGCAACGTCTTGTCTTGCATTGCCAGGTCGACCCGATTTGGGTGATGAACCGTCGGTTGGCGTCGGTGGCTGCAATCTCGGCCGGACTCTTTAGGCGTCACTATTGCCTACTACGGCGAGTCCCCGGCTCGGAGGGTAATATCCCCCGTTTTAAGCACACGTGCTGCCGCGACAGTAGCAGCCCAATCCGATCTTGATCGGCATCCTGTGGGTTCGCAGCTTGGAAATCGGTGTGGGATGGCTCGTGCATCATTTCATCTTTCTGTCTCCTTATAATCATTCTCCTCCTTTTTTCCACCATACCTAGACGGGCACTCCAGTTAAGTCTGGTATGGTGTACCCTCGGCTGTACCGTGTGAAATGTCCTTCGTCGTGTACCCACACAGTACAGATGCACACACGGCTCGAGTCCTTCCCCCTCCCCGCCTTGCCGCGCATCGCTTCTGCGCTTTGCTGGCCTATCATCCATGGGCATCCTCCCGCTGGGCCAACAAGCCCGTTCCGCCGCCATGTCGGGCTGCCCAATTGCAGCTCCATCTGTCCCCTTTTAGTCCCTTCACACCTCCACTTTCTCATTGCGCTCTGCCTTCCCACTTCCACAAACGAACGTCTGTGCAACGGTCCGCGCTGCCTGCTGTGGCACAAACCCGATTCCCTCTGTTTTCTCCTCTTTGTCGCTCTCGTATCCCGCTTTTCCTCTCTCGATTTGCCCTGCCACCTGCCGCCTGCTGCGCTCTCCACCCCCCACCGTTGAGTGCGAGAGAATCGTGTCGAAAGAAGGGAAGATCCGCTCAGACTCCCTTGTCAGCTCCGGCCGGAAATTAAGAACTGCAACCTCGGTGCACGTACTCTTGACCGCAACAGGTATGATCCCCTAGGGCCTTGTCGCTGTCAATATCGCTTTCCCGCCTCCGCCAGCCTGGAAAGGCCATGGGTCGGGTCCTGGAAAGTGGGAACGTCTTTTGCGACCCCGGTGGATGCTCGCGTGGCGTGGCGGCACAGTGCCGTGATCGCGGGCCTCTCCTTCGTGGTCCAGACGGACCCAACGCTTACGGGCAACCCACTCGAACGTCCCTTCTTGCCTTCTTTTCCTTTGTATTTTCTTGCCTTGTCCGCTAGGCTGGCTTGTTCCGTGTTTCTCCCAGTTCCGCCCCTGTACCTCGGCGGTCTGGCCTGCATTCAATTGCCGTCTTCAAACTGCGGCTTTCCATCTTCCTTCCTTCCATTCCTGCTTCCTCCGCTGTGTCTTCCCACTTTCTTTTTTCCCCAGGTTCCTAGACCTGTCGCTTGCCGCGAGCCAAGCTAGGCCTGGCCACTATGTCGGCTGGTGGTCAAGTCTACGGTCAGCTTGACCAGAACCAAGCTGACGCCGACACCAGCCGTTTCTCAGATTCCGAAACCGACGAACGATCCGAGCGCTCGCCCACGTCCAAGTCGCCGTCCGACTTCCTCTCCTCCGCCTTCCGCGGCATCAAGAAGATCACACCCGGCCGGGACGACCTCGCAAAGCTGACTCGCCAGCAATCTCAAATTGGCTTCCGGCGGCCGACCGAGTCTACCTACGACAAGGCAACGACCTCGGCCCCACTATCGTCTAGGTTCCCGTCTCTGACTCCACTACCACACTCCGGTCATGCTCGAAGCTTGAGCTTGCAAGACAGCCTCGAAAAGCCCCTCCCCGAGCCACCACCCGCAGATTTGTCCCCGACAAGTCCCCTAACGCCCCTTGCGATCCCGCCCCAGAGTAGTCTCGCGACGATCCTTGAACCGGGGACCCAAATGGATAGCCGGACAAGCACGATGGACTCGGCATCCTCCGCAGAGTTGAACGGCCTTTACATGCAAGGTCAGCCCAGCTCCGGGCTTGACTCGAGCATGACGAGCAGCCAGAGCAGTTTGGCGAGTTTGGCAAGACAGCAAGAGAGAGGGGATGACCAGAGGGATAATCTGACCCCAAGAAGCAATGGGCCATCGTCCGCAGGGCCGTCCCCGCAGGCTGGCCAGCCAAGGACGCCGGCAGCGGGAACCCCTGTCGGCACACCGGGAACTGCTGGATCATCGGCCCACCTGTCGGGCCTGATGTGCAACGTCCACCGGACAACGGGGAGGGAGCCACACCCGCTCGTCGGCGCGACCACCACGGTATTGGGGGACAAGCTATACGTCTTCGGCGGAAGGATACTGTCTCGGAGCCGACCTGCACCCCTGACCGCGGACCTCTACGAATTGGACCTTATCCGCCGGCACTGGACTAAGCTTGACACTAGCGGAGACATCCCCCCTCCTCGATACTTCCACTCCATGTGTGCTTTAGGTGACACGAAGATGGTCTGCTACGGCGGCATGTCACCGTCCCCCAATCAATCTTCGAGCCCTTCCTCACAGGAACAGCAGACAGAGGTCACCGTCATGTCCGACATTTACATCTACGACATCCCTACCAAGAAATGGATATACATCCCGACTCAGGACTCGCCGCAAGGTCGCTACGCCCACTGTGCATGCATCTTGCCGTCTGCGGCGACTTTCTCATCACACAAAGCGCCTCTGTCCGCCCTGCAGCACAATCCCTCCACCGGAAACAACGAAGGTCGGATCGGGATCAACATCGACGGGTCAGGTGGTTCGGAGATGATTGTTGTCGGCGGCCAGGATGGCGCGAACCACTACATCGAGCAGATCAGCGTATTCAACCTGCGCAGTTTGAAGTGGACGTCCACGCAATCGCTTGGCAAAAGCTGCGGCGCATACCGCAGCGTCGTCGCCCCGCTTCCGCCGCCAGTCGCAGCAAAGATCGGAAAGGCCACCGGGCCGAACGGTGCTCAGAGGCAGGAGGGTATCAGCCAGGAAGCGAAAGAGCGCGGGTCGAGCATGCTGATCTACAGCAATTATAATTTTTTGGACGTCAAGCTGGAGCTGCAGATACGATCTAGCGATGGCGGTCTCAGCGAGCGGACCATGAGCGGCACACACGGGCCCCCTGGCCTGCGGTTCCCCAACGGCGGGATCATCGATACCCACTTTGTCGTCAGCGGCACATACCTGACATCTTCGAAACAGGAGTACGCGATATGGGCACTGGATCTACGGAACCTGACGTGGAGCCGAATCGACGCGGGCGGTGCTGTGTTCAGCCAAGGCAGTTGGAACCGCGGCGTTCTTTGGAATAGGAGGAACACCTTCGTCGTCCTAGGCAACCGGAAGCGAAGTCTGGTCGACGACTACAACCACCGGCGCATCAACTTCTCTAACGTATGTATGGTCGAGCTCGAGGCCTTTGGGTTCTTCGACAACCCGAGGAAGACAAACCCCATGTCTGGATTTGTCTCGGCGAGCAGTCCATATACGCAGATGGGCCTTAGCCTCGCCCGTAAAGCCGGCATTACTGCCGGTGGGCGGTTCCATTCTCGGGCGGCGGAGGACCTCGGTGAAAAGGCATTGGCGCTGCGAGAGCTGGCAGACATGGATATCCTCTGCATCGGCGGGGAGAGGATCCCGGTCAATTCCCGCATCGTCGCAAGACGGTGGGGCCCCTATTTCGTGCAGCTTCTTCGGGAAGGAACAGCCTCCCATGACGGGAGTGATGCGGCCACGTTGAGATCCGGAGTTGGGTCCTCCATCTCTGCCCCCGGGAGTTCGATGAGGAGCTCGGGAGTGACTATAACCCCCGGTAGCAGGAGTACTATGGATAGCACCATGTCTATGGCGACCACCATCATGTCGGCGAATAGCTCGACGGGCAAAGCACCAAGTACCGCGGCCACATCTGTCTCTGGCGGTACTCTTTCCCCAGGCGTGGACCCAGCCACTATCAACACCGCCCCGACACCACGAACCCTCCCACCAAACAGCAGGCCCAGATGCCTATATCTTCCGCATACATATCTCACCATACAGGCTCTCCTACACTTCCTCTACACGTCTAGCCTACCGCCGACGTCCTCTCCGCTCTGCACACCACAAATCTTATGCAGTCTGCTACAGGTCGCGAGGCCGTACCGCATTGACGGCCTCCTCGAGGCCGTCGTCGAGAGGCTTCACAACCTGCTCGATTCCCGTAACGCCGCAGCGGTATTCAATGCCACGGCGATGGCCGCCGGCGGCGGGCGCGGTATCGACGGCACCCTTAACCCGAACTTCTTCCCACTCGCAGCCGGGGGGTTGGACGGGCTTTTAAGCCCGACGGATATGTACTCGAACGGAAGTGCCATGGATGCCACTAGCCCCAACGGCCTCTCGTCACGCGCGGCGGCGCTGAATATCAACACATCCGTTTCCCAGCAGAGCGGACGGCCGCCAAGCGGAGAACTATCGGCGACGGCGAGCGCAAGCGGGAGCGAATGGAGCAGCGAGCGTGGCGACAGCGACCGGGGGTCGACGAGGGAGGTGTGGGCAGGCGAGTTAAGCAGCGTCATCGGCTTGCAGAAGAGAGGGCTTAGGGGCTTGATGGAAGGGAGGAGGATGCGAGAACGTACGGGGACGAATACCGGTGGCCCGCCGGTGATTGCGGGCCAGGCTCAGGGGAGAGTCGGGCTGGGGATTTCGGCATCGGGATAGATTATGACGTTCGGCATGCATGACTGTTGGTGACATCGCTCTCCAGTCGAATTTGATGACATCGTGAAGCATACAACGGAGGTGGATTTTACGTTTCCATGTCGTATACTTTCTTATAGAAGCTTGCAGCTTGAAAGATTTTGAATTGGGCAATTGTATATGACAAACTTTAGCCATGACGGGTTGACGTATAAAAGCTCAAGTGGTTGAAATATGAATTGATGATGGTTTCTCAAGCTGCGCCCAGATTGCAGATTGAAAGTGTGCTGATGATACGCGGTATATGTAATGTACAAGAAGACAAGAATATACAATAATAGGGGGTTTATCATCAACCTTCAAGCTTCAAACTAGAGGCATCTCGCAGGTGTAGTCTCTCTTAAAAGTTCTCATAACTTGACCCGACCGCCGGACAACTCCTCGAACTCAAGCGGGCCGAACTTCGCATATGTCCCGTTCCTTAACCAGTAGAGGTCATCCTCGCCCGTCTTCCCCGGCACGATACCCTCCTCGCGCAAGTGGTGCTTTTGCTGCTTATTCGTGCCCGTCGTCTGCATCGCCGCCCCGCCCCTAAGAACCCTCAGAAAGATGGGGAGGGCGTACTTGGGCAGGCCGCGCAGCACGTGTTCGGCCATGGCCCTGAGGGTCCCGTCGGGGATGTCGGCGGAGGCGGTGAGGGCGGCCGGGTCGAGCACGACGGCGGCGCAGCCGGCGCGGCCCTCGTGGTTGGGGACCTCGACGCCGTAGACGTTGGCCTCGCGCACGGCCGGGTGTAGCCCCAGCACGTGGGAGACCTCGGCGGTGGAGACGTTCTCGCTCTTCCACCGGAAGGTGTCGCCGAGCCGGTCGGCGAAGTAGAAGCGGCCCTCCGAGTCCCAGCGGACGACGTCGCCGGTGCGGAACCACGCGTCCCCCTTCCTGAAGACGTCGCGCATCACCTTCTTGCCCGTCGCCTCCTTGTCGCCAAAGTAGCCCTGGAACCGCTGCGCGACGTCCTCGGCGGGCAGCCGGAAGAGCAGCTCGCCGGGCTCGCCGGCGGCGGCGCGGCGGCAGAGACCCGTCTTGGGGTCGCGCACGGGCAGCTCGGCGTCGTGGTCGAACTGGGCGACGGCCAGGGTGGGGCCGAGGAAGAGCTGGTACAGCCAGCCGCCACGGCCGACGGCGCCGGTGGCGAAGTCGTTGCGGCTGCGGTTGTAGGTGGCGAAGTTGCCCTCGGTGGAGCCGTAGAACTCGAGGATCGTGTCGATGCCGAAGCGGTCGCGGAAGCGGTTCCACACGTCCGGCCGCAGGCCGTTGCCAAAGGCGACGCGGACCGAGTGGCTGCGGTCTAGGTCCTCGCCCGTCACCGGGTCGAGATCGGGCGGCGCTGAGAGGAGGTATCGGCATGTCTCGCCGACGTACTGGATGATTGTGGCGCGGTGGCGGCGAACCTCGGACCAGAAGCGAGAGGTCGAGAACTTGCGGCCTAGGGCTAGCGTTGCGCCCATACGTAGTGTCGGGCCAAAGCCTAGTAGTGCTGCCGTGCTGTGATAAAGAGGCATCGCCTAGAGATTGTGTGTTAGTTCGGTTAATTCGGCCGAGGGTTTCAACTTGACTTGCGGGCGGATAGTTGAAAGTGAAGGGAGCCGAGCCAACAGCAGGAACTAGTTAGCGAAGGGATAATAACACTTACCACATAGAATACGTCTGAAGGTTTCATCCCAATGAACCTGCTGGTAAACCCGGCAGCCACCGCCACCTTTGCCCACGACACGATAGCCGCCTTAGGCAAGCCCGTAGTCCCGGATGTGTAGATAAGGACGGCCATGGCCTCCTCAGTCTCGTCTCCCCTTAACTCATCCGGAAACCGCACCGGATCCATCGCGGTGGCCTCGGCCTCCAGACCTGGCCCGAACATCTCGAAGCGAACATCGGCGAACTCCCGCCGCACGTCATCTGTAACCTGCTCCGCAACGTCGGGGCTGAATAGCATCAACTTCGTAGTGGCCTTCTTGATGCAGTGGACCAAGGGAGGGCCGGTGAGGTTGTAGTTGATAAAGGCGGGCTTGGCGCCGATGGCCCACAGGGCCATGAATAGGAACACGAACTGGTCCGTGTTCTGGAAGTCGAGTGCGACGATCTGCCCCTTCTCCACGCCCATACGGGTCTTTAACCAGTTGCCGTAGCGGAGCACCCGGTCGTAGGTCTGCGCATAGGTGTGACGCTGGTCCTCGAATAACAGGAAAGGTCGGTCGGCGGAGGACTTAATCGTGGCCAGCGATTCGAGCCGGTAGAAAAGGTTTAGGCGCCCACGGTATGCATTCCACCTCAGCTCTAGGACGGTGGGCAGGACGGAGGAGAGTAGCCGCACATCGTAGGTGAAACTGGACCGGGCATTGAGGTAGGCAGCGCCGGCCGCGACGGCGGGTATGGCGACGGGGAGAGGGACTAAGAACCGGGGCGGCCGGGTGTTGGGACTTCGTACTTTATTGCAGGGGACAGTAAAGGGGCTTGCTTACGAGGCATGTCTGTGATGTCCAGAACTAGGCTGTCTTTGCGGGAGCTTACTCGCTCTCAAAGGCGTTGTCTTCTCTGGTAGAGGCGACAGATACTAGAGTGTGAAAAGGCTAAGGTGTATAGCGGCGCGCGAGAGCTTGTGCATCAAACGTTTGGATTCGCCGTAACGGAGGCGGGGACGGAGTCAGTAAGGCCGGAGACGTCGGTATGACACGGGGACGATAGTTGAGAACTTTGAAGCGACAACGAAGGCGTCGCGATGGGGCCGTAGGTAGGAGCTAATAGCCAGGTCAACGTGGTGGGAGAAATATGTCCGGGCAAACTCGTCCCCTCCCTCTCTGGCCTCCCTTTCCGCACTGCGACCAAGAAGTCGCATCACTAGTCTCGGCGTAGGGAAGCATGCAGAGAAGTTGAGCCTCGGCAGACTTGTTTGCAGATTGCCCCCAACCAACTAGAACTAATGTCCGTTGGAGAAGTGGTGGGGTCCGAGCTGGGGTTCCCGGCCAATGCGGTCGAGCTTTGTTTCAGTATTTAAACCGTCCATGAGGTCTAAACAAGTCCGCCCACGCCGTTCGCCCTGTGATTTCACGTGTGGTTCTCGATGTAATTACGACTTTCACCTTTGCAATCATGTGCAATTAATTGGAAGAGTCCCCCCATCTTTACACAATGCGGGGAAAGCCCCTTAACGGTTCCCAAAGCCCCCAACCATGCAGGGAGCGCTAATCTTGCGTCATGTGAAGCCGAACCACGAAATAGTCCGAGCCCCATTGCGTATCAGCCGTTTGAGCTTGTTATCTCCACGTGAGAGGCTAACACCCTTTTCGGTCTAGGTAGGTACCTTGATACCCAAGAGCAATAGAAGAGACCACCGTGACCAATGGTCTGTGCACGATTGATCGCGACCGTGATCCAGCAGCTGCAGTGAGGTTAAGGGGGGATTTGCTGGCCAGTATAAATCGAGTCACAAACTGTGATGGCATGGCGGAAACGACAGCAGACTCTGTGCCCGTATCCCGGGCGGTGACCGAAGAGGTCAAAGAGGGTACCGCGGCCCCATCTCGCAAACAACCGCCCCCGGAGAAGCCATCGGATGTTCGCCGGCGCAGCTACGTGATCCTTTCATTCTGGCTGATCGTCCTCTGCCTGGGGCTGCCAATATGGTGGAAGACGACAACTATCTACAGGGCGGAGCTCCCCCTCGACGAGATGATGGAGTGGGCCGATGGCAAGGTTCATTGTGGTTCCCTAACTCAATTGCAATCTGACTCCGCTGACCTGTTCCCCCTTCCTAGGCATGCCGTCCCGTCTTCCCCTTGCGGATCGCCGTCCAAGCCAACGAGTTACAAGAACAAGAGGCACAGAATCTCTTACGACTGACTCAACACGCGCTCGATGATCTTAATGACTTTTCGGGCCACCACCTGCGCCTACAATTAGCCCCTCGTGGCGGCGGAGGTGAGATAGAACAAGACGATCGCTCAGCCCTCACAATACGGCTCCAGCCGGGCGAGTCGACGAGCGCAGCCCTCGATCCATCTTCTCCCGTCCTCGACGTTACCTACGGTCCTAATACGATTCCGTCTGCGACGTCCTCTTCCTCTTCTTTAGCAACATATGTCGCCGGCCAGCTGCGGAAGACTTTTGCCGAGGAGCAGGCAATCATTTCCTACCTTCTATCTACCAGCTCGATTCCGTCCGAACAGCAGCCTCAGGGCCTCACTCCCGAAGTGGCCGAGTCGCTTGCGAAGCGCACGACGCGATCTGTTAAATACTCGCCGACATACCACCTGACCTTCTCGCTCTTCGCCAGTGGTCCGCTGCCCGTGAGTTGGGATATCGAGACGGCCATTGACGAGTACATGAAGCCGGTGCTAGATGTGCTTAGTCCGATCCACAACTTCACGATTGATACACAGCTCCAGCTATATGCGGCTCCCGGCGCACAATCACAGATCCTCAACAAGGAGGACCTATCCTCCTTCATCAACGCTGCAGAGTGGCCGCTATCGCCCTCGATTGGCGGGGCTCCCACCGTAAACTTTATCGTCTTCGTCGGCAACCAGACCATCGGCCTATCTTCGCAGAGCCCTGATGGCAGCGACAGCATCTCCGCCACCTCCCAGTCGTGGCTAATCCCCCAATGGGGCTCCGTATACTTACTGCCCATGCCCAACGATGCCGCACACGTGTCAGCCGCCACCCTCGAGCCGCCGCTCTTAACGTTCACCTCGCACTTACTGTCCCTTCTCGGAACGCCGCAGTCCGGCTCCCTGCCTCTCCGGCTTTCGACGCTAGCGCGTGTCCGGTCGGCCGACCTGCTCCTGCAGGCGTCATCAACGCTCGGCAGTCTTGCGCGTCTCTCGCTGGCGCTCCCCTCCATCTCGATCCCGGGGAGCGTCGCTGACGGCGTTACCGTGGCGATGGCGCACCTGCGTCTCGCGTGCGACACCCTTGGCGGCGCCGAGAGTTTGTCGCACGCTCGCGTCGCGGAGGCGGAGGCCGAGCGCGCCTTCTTCGAGAAGAGCATGGTCGGCCAGCTGTACTTCCCGGACGAGCACAAGATCGCTGTCTACATGCCTCTCCTGGGCCCTATAGGGGTCCCGTTGGTCATGGGCCTGCTGAATGAGGTGCGCGCTTGGAGGAAGAGGAGGCGGGAGGCCGCTGAGAAAGCTGCTGAGAAGAAGGCGTCGTGAAGTGTGTTAGGGTAAATGAGGCCGGCGTTTTTGTAGTACTAGCACCTTTACAGTGTAGTTTATCATTAGAACAGCAGGTTTATGCTCTGTATTTTCCTCGTGCCTAGGTGATCTGTGTCTTTGATTGTCATTTTGTCTAACGAAGGAGTCGAACTCCCGTTCGTGCTCATCGTCTTGCGCTTGATAAATAGGGGCTATTTCCTACCTCCCTAAGTGCCACGACTTCTGCCAACTAAAGGTAGCCAACCTTGTGCTAAGTTTGTCCCGGCCTGCAATCATGCGAACATACGGGTGCGTGTTACCGGCATGGCCTAGCTTCTATTGCATATTGCCTCATGCAATGAACGGCCTAAAGAAGTATTTGACCGGGAGACCTGCCCAGGAGTTACCTAGTAAAAAGCAAGACGCATTTGAAGTTTGCGGTCTACCAATCCACGGTCTCCTTGGATCCTTTCGCAAATGGTCTTCCACTGTCTTGTAAACTCATATAAGATTCCTAGGTACCATTGCGATGTGCGTAGGTTCAAATGAAGAAGCTCTCCATCGTGAAGTATCGGTAGCTGCCATTAGCTACCGCTTGCTTCGTCTCTTCGTGATCTATTTTGGCTCTCCTCCCTCCGTCGCAGCATTCGATTCCGAGGACCTCGGTGTCTCAAGTCAAAACGATCCTCCTCTAAACAGCTCCTCGGAACTCTTAGCTACGAGTAAAGAGAATTCCCGAGTCCACTGGATTCTAGTTTTATCTTATCGCCACGCCGAACGTTCAGTTCAGCACAACTTCATCAGCGAGAAGCCGATTCTATCAACGCCCGTGGAGAATTTCAGAATTACAAAGTTGACGATGATCAAATCTGAGAGCTATGACGGTAATCCGAAACCAAGTCGATCAGCTAGGAGCAGCTTGTTGGAGAAGCCCATAGGAATTTACGCCGACCTCGTCATGGTCGAAACAAATATATTGAAGTGGATAACGCACAATCCGCTCAGGGTGAAGGAGCATAAAATTTGAACGACGAGCACTGGCAAGCGCTGATAGCCCTACCATAGACACTCCTCCACGAGCACTACCACCTCTTCCTAACTAGCGAGCATCGCTCAGAAATTGCGGTGTTGAGGAGCCTGGACTCAAGAGCGAGAGCCTCGGACGAGAGATACAGTATTTACAAACTCAGCCGCCTCAGAGTCGCTCTATCCATACGAGCTCTCTCCCCTAAATCCAAATAGCCTTGGCAGTGCCGTGTGTAGTCCAGTGATGTGGGCACACCTCAGCCCACACGTCGTTGTCACCCATAATGCCCATGCTGAACTTCATATTCGGGCGTGCGCTCCAGGTGATGTTGTCCTCTTCGTCAATGGACCAGCCTTTCGAGCTGCCGGATGTTTCGAGCTTTGTCATGTCGCCCTGGAACTCAGGGAAGCCCTTGTCGCCGCATGTTAGGACATCGCCAGTCAACTGGCAGCTGAGAGCCTTCTCCGCGTCTTGCGTGCCCGCCCCAGTGGCGTCTGCGAGGTACCAGACACCCTTAGCAGGATCCGTAACCTGGAAATTGAAGCTCTTGTCTGCCGCAGGGATAGCAGCAGCACTGACGCTTTAGGGGAGTAAGTAGCTTGTCAAATTTCCCATGGACTGATGATTTTTATACCTGAGCGCGAAGAACACTGCCGAGAGCACGACTGTTTGAAGCATTTTGATGGTCTGTTGTCCGATTTGCGGCGAGGTAAAGCTGAAGCGAGATTCCGGGTGAGGGTAGGTTCCTGTGGACCCTTAAGTATTGGTTTGACTGAGGAGTGCCGAATATATATACAATCGTGATACTTGGATAAATACATCCTATCATAGGTAAAGTACGAATATTCCGATCTATAGAGGTCATCTATAGCCGAGCGCTTATTGGTTGTAATATATCTAGGTTTCTAAAGCTGCTAAAGTCCTCTCAACGATTGAATGAATCCTCGGCGATTGATAGAGTTACCGGCTCGGTAGATTTGACATTATAGGGGGTGAGGCACGGTTGACAAAGGTAAGGTGCATGCATCAATCGCCGGTAGATTTCGACGTATTTGTAATGAATTATCGCCAAACTGTTGTCAGCTGTCTGGGCCCAAATTTTGGGAACATTAAGAGATAGTACAACTTGCCTCCTATACCATGGTTAACACTATGGTTTGACACATTTTACTCGCCTGCTATATAAACATTAATCACTCCGGCACTTCTTTTCCACCCCAATACTCTAACAGGCTATCTATCGAGGTCGTTTAGGTTATTTTGTACGATACTGCTTGGCACCTGATATTGCAAGGTTCTTCATACAAGGCTTGGATGAAGCTATTTACGATAGGAATTGGCACAAGGCTATCATGCAATCCTGCCAACTAAGGCATTACGCAGGGCCATTTGAGCGATCAATTCCTAGATGAGAATGATCCCCATATGCTAGCTTCCTTCAAGATTTTATAAAAGAACTCAGTAGAATTCGGTGAAAAGATGGGGGAGAGGAGAAGGCGAAGGAAGTTGTTTTCCAATCGTCCCCCTGCAATTGCTCGTTTATCATGGGTCACTCACCCTGGGCTCACCTAGCTCACCCAACTAGTTACCCTCTAGTGGATCTGGCTCGCTCGGCTCACTTAGGGTAGCACCCTTAAAGCGGCGGCCTTCGTGAGCCCCTGATGGAGCCCCGAACGCAAATGTCATCGCACGAGGCACCATACCTAGTGGCATGGGCTAAATCACGACATGTTTAGATCGATGTTGCAAGAGGATATGGTTGGGACGCGGGCTCCTTATCCAGAATAGCTCTGAATCCAGGGTCCGTCACTACCTACTCTAACCCTCTTCAGGAAATGCGTTTATGCAGAGAGCGCAATATTTCTAGAGGGGGAAACAAGACCGACGCCCGATGATGGGGTTCGTCGCGTTGGTGCAATTCATTTTCGCTATCACGCCATTAACCCCCATAGTCGACCTTGGCCTTTTTGTACAGCAAAACAGAAATGTCGATGCTACTTGAGGAATGATAATTTCCTCAATAGAGCTGCTTGGCTAGGCGTTGTCGGATTCTGAAGTGAAGGGAATTGCCAACGCTACGTGATTATGAAGTTCTCACTTACGACCCCGCTTGCCGCGCTTGTTGCGACACAATGTGTTGCTGCAGTGGACCAACAGGTGCTGATAGGGGCGATTGACCAAGCCCAGGCTTCGGGCAAGAAGCCAAACATTGTCTTTATCCTGACTGACGACCAGGACTTGCACATGCAGTCATTAGACTATATGCCCCTCCTCCGGAAGCACCTAGCTGAACAAGGCACCCTCTACAAGAGACACTTCTGTACTACGGCAATCTGCTGCCCTTCTCGGGTGTCTCTTTGGACGGGAAAGCAGGCGCACAACACTAATGTAACGGACGTCAACCCGCCCTACGGTAAGTTCCCTGTCAAGAGTTTCTAGACATGCCGTGGAATCGACATTTTTGCTGACGGTCTCCACCTTAAGGCGGTTACCCTAAGTTCATCAACCAAGGTTTTAACGAGGCCTATCTACCAGTGTGGTTGCAGAATGCGGGATATGACACGTACTACACCGGAAAGCTGTTCAACGCTCACACCGTCGAGAACTATGACGCTCCGTACGCCGCTGGCTGGACGGGCTCGGATTTCCTTCTCGACCCTTTCACTTACCAGTATCTGAATGCGAGCTTCCAGCGCAACGGAGATGCCCCAGTAAACTACGCCGGGAAGCACTCTGTGGATATCCTCGCCGAGAAAGCATACGGGTTTTTAGATGATGCCGCCAAAGGAGACAAGCCGTTCTTCCTTGGGATCGCCCCCGTAGCCCCCCATAGCAATGTCAATCTCACTAGGAGCAGCACCGACCTTGAAGGCATTCTGGAGGCGTCATTTACGCCCCCTATTCCTGCAAAAAGACATGAGCACCTCTTCAAGGACGTCAAAGTCCCACGGACAAAGAACTTTAATCCTGACAAGCCCTCGGGAGCGAACTGGGTACGGCGTCTATCGCAACAAAGTCAAGATAACGTTGACTACAACGACCATTTCTACCGCCAGCGCTTGCGAACCTTGCAGTCTGTTGACGAGCTTGTCGAAGGCGTGGTCCAGCGGCTGGAGTCACACGGCCTACTCGAAGACACCTTCATCTTCTACACGACGGATAACGGATACCACATTGGCCAACACCGGCTGCAGCCCGGGAAAGAGTGTGGGTTTGAAGAAGACATCAATATCCCCCTACTCGTCCGCGGGCCCGGGGTCCCGGCTGGGGAAGTTACCGACATTGTCACCACACACGTCGATTTGGCGCCCACGATCCTAGGACTAGCGGGGGCGCCTTTACGGGCAGACTTTGACGGCGACGCCATCCCGCTCACCGGCAGCGGCTTGGTAGATGCCGGGAAGACCCGCCATGAGCACGTTACAGTGGAATTTTGGGGCTTCGCTGCTGCGGAAGGCGATTATTTCGAAGGTGAAGACCGTCTTGTCATGAACAACACGTATAAAGCGCTGCGGATTATTAGTGATTCTTACAATCTATACTACTCGGTCTGGTGTACCAACGAGCACGAGCTATATGACCTCAAGGTAAGTTAAAACAACGAAGATACTATCATTGGCATTCATACTCACCCCTGATGGCAGACGGACCCAGAGCAACTTCACAACTTGCTCCACCCTGACGAGGTAGCTCCGTCTACGCTGTTAGGCGCACCCTTCCAGAAAGTTGTTGCGCGCCTGGATTCGCTTTTATTCGTTCTGAAGTCTTGTCGAGGCCGAACCTGTACCCGGCCATGGGAAGCCTTGCACCCAGCTGGGAACGTGGGGAACCTGGTGGATGCGCTAGCAACGCGGTTCGACAACTTTTACGGCGTGCAACAGAAGAGAGTTAGCTACGACCGCTGTGAACTGGGGTATATAATCGACGCCGAAGGGCCCCAGTTCGAGAAGGAGGGGCTGGTGTATAGGCATGGGGCGCGCTGGGATAATTGGGTTTAAAAGGTGTCAAAATTGAAGGCATATTGGGTTTGCTTCTAGACCTTGTGAAAGCTCGCTCGAGTTCACTCTCCTCGAACTTGATCAGTATATGAGATGAACCTAGAACGAGTAGATAGCGGTGCGTTGTGGTATGGAACATTGTGGAAGGGAATTTCGAGAGTCAATAGGCCCCCTACCAAAACTTACTCCCTTCGTGCCAGTTGTATCACCTAGTGCTATGTGCGTAACGTGTCGAGGCTTTCTATAACCGAGTCTGACAGCTCCCTACCTTTGCTTTGTATAACAGTATTGTGCGTCCCCTGTGAATTACGGGACCCGATATCGCTGGGGATTAACCCAAAGTTTTCGGTGAGCAAGTCCTGTGACGGGATGCAAATTAAGTACCGTTACATATGTGTTTACCTGTGCGACGAGTTTTATCTGAATATCATATCTCTGAGCAGCCTTGAGAAGGATGGCGATACATTAACTACCGTGAGCTCCATTGACAAGCACCTCAACGCTGCCCCAAGGCCTTACGGCAGAACAATGTCAAAAAGCGGGAGCACCAAGACGAAGTACGACCTGGTCTATAATATATCCCGTGGAACACTTATAGTTTCCTAAAATCGGATGTCCAGTTTAATAGAGCAAACAAAACTAGTCCCAATTCTCAGCGTGGAGGCTACACAAGCTGGGTGCGTTGGCGCCCAACGATAACGTATACTTGATCCTCAAGGATTGCGTACATTTGTCTCCCTCCATGCCGGCAAGGAACGACTTTCAGAATCTCCTCTCCACGTTAAATTGCACCTGCCGCAACTTTTCACCCCTTTTCACTAGGTGAAGTTCCGATGAATGGCTACTTTAGGAACCTCCTCGAGATCTCCTAAACACCCCACCCCTTCATCCGCCCAAGCTTCTTACCCCACACCAGTGCTTCCTAAGGAGAAGGATGCGGGGTCTTGATGAAATTGTGCCCGACTGGACCACTCAGCACCGAGATTTTCTTGTCAGTCACTGCCCCACGTACCCAAGTCAATATATAAAGTTGAGCCTCGGCAGAGTTGTTTGCAGATTGCCCCTATAATGTGTGGAGACCGAATTTCGTAGGACCTCGTGGTTAAGCATTGAAACACCGCGAAAATGGCCAAGGTTGATGTACAGCAAGAGGTTCTAGCTAAGTTGCAAGATAAGACTGTGGTTGTGACAGGTCCGCCCAGGAGGCCCCGCTGCACTAAAAGCTGGATAGCATCACTGACAGATGGCAGGCGGCGCAAATGGCATCGGGAAAACGACTGTGATGCTTCTTCACCGTATGTTCCCTGACTTGGAAGACCCGGGACTGTTTCTTTATTAACACTGTAGCTAGGGCTGGGTGCAAATGTTGTGATCGGCGACCTAGATGTTGAAAATGGAGAAGCTCTTCTGAGAGCTATTGATGGGTAAGTGCCTGCAGCATCCTCCCATCATCAGCTTACATCAAATCTTACATCTTACGCAGAGCCGGTATCTTTCAAAAGACAGATGTGACTCAATGGGAATCGTTGAGAAGCCTGTTCGAGACAGCTCGCAGCAAATACTCCACGATCGATGTGGTTATTGCCAACGCCGGGATGCCTGAAAAAGGGCCATTTCTTCTGCAAGATCAGATGGACGCCAATGGAGAACTGGCGGAGCCTGATTTCCGTATTATCGATGTCAATCTGAATGGGGTCCTAAGAAGCAAGTCGAGAGATAACCCTGTTTTGTCAGTCCAAGGTCTAACACGCGCCAGCCACTAAGCTCGCCTTTTACCACTTCGCGAAGAATGAAACGCCAGGGGGCGCCTTGGTCATGACTGGATCAGCCGCGTCGTCAGTTTGGCCGCCTTGCATCGAAGATCCCTTGCTGACAGGTAATAGGTACTTTGCATCACCGCCCATTGTTCAATACGGTGCGGCAAAACATGCAGTGAGTTCATTGTTCAAGTCGGTCGACAATTATCTGACCCCCAGCGTGTAGTTGCTTGGAATCATGCGGGCGACTGCGGCCATGTCACAACCCCAAAACGTCCGGGTGAACCTTGTCGCGCCATGGATGACAGGTAAGAGACTGATCAGGAGCGCCAGCGCGGGAAGGTATTTAGACGCTAACACGCGGTATAGAAACTGAATTCAGCTCCGAAGTAACGGAGATTTGGGGCGACCTACCAAAAAACACCACTCTGGAGGTCGCAGAGGCGCTATGTGTGGCTGCAGCCGATGAAAATCTTCACGGTAAACACCACGGACTGAATATTATTCCGTTCAACCCAAGCTGACGATTGTCTAGGTCGATGCCTATATGTCGCTAAGGAGATTGTAGACTTTGAACTGCCGCTGCATAAGACGAGCGCAGAATGGATGTCGCCGAAGCAATCAAAATTGTTTGAGGAAGGACGACAAAGGCTAGCTGGCGGTATGGGTTTTCCAACGACCCATTACCTCGAGTACCTAGATGGATATACGCAATAAGTCTTAGAATGATCAGGCACTGCCACGGCTCAAATCGAATTAAAGGATCAAAACTCTTCCTCTCCATGTCGAGTGCCCTGTTATAACATTTTCGCTAAACGTCCGCGGGAACTTGAATTAATAATTACAACGGAGCTTGCAGGGAGCATTTATTAGGTTTTGACGATGTAGAACACAATAAAATAACGATACTCTAGTTCTAAGAAGGATAGACACTTCACTGAGGAAAAGGACGATGATTTAAAAGTAGATAGTTGCAAACTTTCATTCAAGCAGTTACTGATATACTCTCCGAGGCTGCTTCTCTAGGCTTAGAGCTTTCGTCGCTTGACGGGTCCGGTACTTCAAACATGTCCTCGATGGAATTGTTCATCATTGACGCCGCCTTTTTGTGAATATCGGGGTCGGTGTTGAGTGAATGCAACCAAGCTTCCCTATTGGCCACCACTTCAGGATCCGTCGAATGCAAGCGCAATTTGAACTCGATCGAGGCATTGCAGGTGAAGTCCAACCAGGCCGAGCGGCGGACCTCGGCATACCGCTGCAACAGCGAGTTACCCTCTTCTCCATTAACGAGGATCCTTACCAAACAGTTACCTAGAGCCGCTGCATCAAGGAAGCCTGTGGTGAGACCCAGCCCACCCACAGGATTATTAGACTATTAATTAGAGTAAGCAAATCTTGATGTGGGTATTTGTTGTAGATTTCTAGATACTCACATGTCCCGCATCCCCACAGAGAACGATGTTTCCAACCTTCCACGACTTTGCACATCGTTGATGAGCCCAGTAAGGGTTGGCACTGACAAGTTCGTACTGCAGCGGTCGGGGGCCAGGGAGTAGGCGCTCGTACTTCGACGGCAACTGCTTGAGGATTTCAGACTCCGGCACGTCTGTTCGAACACCAAATGCAACTCTCCAGGGCTCATCGCCGGGGCCGGTCCTGGCAATAACGGCCCAATCTTCCTCGTCCACGATCATGTTTGCAGTGGTGAAGCCGTACTTTTCGAAGTCGTACTTGACGTTGGACGCGACGAACCTGAAATCGTTCCATGTGAAACCTTCGAACGGAATGCATTGAGAGCGTCTGACAGCACTACCAGCACCATCTGCGCCCACCAAGTAGTCGCAGGTGAAAAAGTGCTCACCCTTGGGGCTAACGGCAGCTACGTCAATGGGCTTGTCAAGAGAGCTTTGCTGGACACCAACGAAGCGACTCTGCCATCGAATTCGGAATGAAGGGTACCGCCCGCAGTGTCTCAGAATGAGTTCTGCCAGACTGTGTTGTCCCATATGCACCCCGACAAAATTATACTTGACGTGTCCCTTTGGAACTTGCGACATCTTCAAAGAGCCCAAAATCTTGCCGCCCTTAGCGTGCGACTCTCGGAAACTAATGCCTTCTTCATTCTTATGCCCTTCTCTAATGACATCGTCGGCGAGGCCGACCTTCTCCATTTCGTTCAATACGATTGGCATATATCTGGAGCTGTGAGTCAGCACGTGCGAGTTTGGCAATATACATGTCAGCTTACGTTGTTGCCCTGGGGCTTTGAAGGACTGTCGGCTCTGCCTCCAAGACTAGGACATCCACGCCCTTGATAGCGAGCTTGAGGGCGAGAAATAGACCTACAGGACCCGCGCCAACAACGATGACTGTTGCATGTTCTTTGTGGATCTCGTCGGCTGACGGGATGGGAAGCGATTTGGTGTCCGTCATCTTGAAATCGAGATGGGTTTGATGTGCCCAAGTAATTACTTTGGAATAATCAGGCTTGGTTTAATTCTAGGGCAGAGGAGACAGCGGTTGTCTCGCAAGATATGAACCAAGAGACTAGTTGGTTCCCATATGTGCTTGGTACATGGCGAGGATCTTAGGAACGAGATTCAACCCCACATCTTCGCCTAGTCCTCCTCCATCGCAAAGGGAGTGAGGGGCAACCGAGGTGAATGGTAAGGTCCTCCTCATTAGTGGTCGCAGCATCACCGAAGTAGAGGACAAAATGGATAACGCACAGCTAGTGTGGCTGGGGCCGCAACTAGACAAGCCTATGCGCGAGGTACCTCGTCCCACATTTCTAACGATACATTCGCCGCACCAAAAGATTGGATTATGCTTTGATCACGGTCGGAGTGGGGGAAAATGATAATTGTTGGGGTCTTTGTTTGGGTAGGGTAGTTATCACCCCGCCATGGGGTAATTCACCTCGGTACCTATACAATTGTTCGATTAAGATGTGGGGTACGTTGGCCACGTGGGGGATTTCTTTGTGGGGTGTGTTGGCCATTGTGATCTTCATGGGGCGGCTGTCATCAAGAGCCGCTAAAGTGAGAGCTAAGTAATGCTCGATGCTGCTGAGAGGGGGAATGTCCTGCTGGGAGGCTGGGCTATCAGCCACGAGAGTCTTGGGGGACCAGAGCAGAATCGTTTGGATGATGCTTTGAATAACTTTCGAAAAACAAAGGAAAAAAAAAGGAGAGAGGACTAACACTAGTCTTGGTGGTAGGAGCTGCGTACATGCGATGCTTAATTATATGTGCAAATTTCTACTGTAACTTTACAACATCTTGTATCGGGCAATGGAATGCAAAATAATTGGAGGAAGGTGGCCTGCTACCATGGGAGACTGCTTGCTGGTGACACTCCTCTACCATTTCCTGTTCCTTGTAATAGCACGTGTCGCTGTCTCACAAGATGATTCTGATGCCCTTCCTCCCGCTCTCTAAAATTCACAAAACAGCAAGCAAATCCACACACCATCAATTAATCCCTATACTTCAACCCCTCCGCTTCTGCCTCTGCAAATGCCACTCGGATTAGTTTCTCTCGCTCAGGTGAACGACATGTGATATCACACTCAAATGGCTTGGGGACGCTGAGGAACCCGGGCATCATTGTCGTAGTTGGCTCAATGGCAGTTCCGTCGGCGGCGCGCTTCTTGTGGATACTAAACCCCCAGAGAATACGGGAGATGACAATGAAGAGCGACTTTTCGGCAACGTGGACGCCTGGGCAAGCTCGACTGCAGAAGACGTCAGTGAATCTGGGTTGGGCTGGGCTGGGCGCGCGTGACACGGATTCAAGGGGGATACGAACCGTCCTGCACCGTAAGCGAAATGATCTCTGTCGTAGGGGTCGTTGATGTTGATGTACTCTGCGGCCGATAGATCCTTTCCAAGATAGCGAGATGGCCTGAATTCATCTGGCTCGGGATAGCGAATCGGGTCGCGGTGAATGGCCCTGCCGTGACATTGGTAAGAAGCAGCACGTCGAGCTTGGTAAGGGGATTCGCAAACATACCACCAACTTAGCACCACAACTGAATCCTTCGGGATGAAGTAGCCCTCATACCAGTCGTCCTCGGTGGACGAATGATACATGCCGTACTTGTTCACGGGTCGCCACCTCAATGTCTCCTTGATCATGGCACGAATGAAAGGAAGGTCCTTCTCATCATCCCAGTCAGGCAACCGATCGGCCCCGACTACGCGGTCAACTTCCTCCTGGGCTTTTTTCATCTCTTCTGGGTAGAGTGTCATGGCAAGCATCCAGTTGTTAATGGTCGTAGCCGTCGTTTCCGAGCCAGCCTCGATTAGCCCACCGCACGTATACGCAGCCAGAAGATCGTCGATGCCGTTTTTCTCCGGGTCGCCGAGGTAAAAGTCCTTACAGAAGCAGTCACGAGCTGTGCCCTCCTTTGTAGTCTTCTTAAGAGTCTCCCAAAGTTCGAGATAGATCTTGCTGTCGTGGGCGAAGGCCTTCTTCCCCCACGAATACCAGTTCCCGACCAAGAACTCAGGCAGGACTGCAAGCGCAGGAAAGGTCTCCACGGCGAATGCCCCAGGTTCCATCATCAAGGAAAGGTGCTCGAGAACGCTGAAAATCTTGCTAATGAGTGGATCCTTGAATGACGGGATGCGGTATCCGTAGGAAACCAACATGATGACCGAGGTCGAGTAGCGACGGTTGATGGTGTAAAACTGATCGGGCTGGTCTAAAAGCTCTTGGAGCACAACCTTGGACTCAAAGTTTTGTACCGGCATGTACTTCTTCGATGCGTTGAGGTTGAGGAGCGCGTGACTATGCTTGCGTAGATTCCTCCATGATGGACCGTATGGCATAAATAGCTGGCGAGATTTGCCACTGGCGACATCTTGCGCGAGGGGAAGGTGAGGTCGTGACGAGTAGACCCCCGACTTCTTGTCCATCAAGTCCTTCACAGCCTTTGGGGAGGAAAGCCAGATGTAGTCTGTCGCTCCGATCTTGGTATAGAAGATGTCGCCATACTGGCGGTGCCATTCCCGCACTTTCTCACGTACCTGTTCCCCGTCCGCCAGATCATAGAGATTGCCTATGAACGGCCAGCCCCGGGGGCCAGGTGGAAGCCTTCTCCTCCGGAAATCCTATAAGTTCCAAAGCCTTCAGCCACACGACTTGTCCCATGTAATGTCTGGGGCACGACTCACGGTAATTTGATTTGGAATTAGATACAGATACAGCCCGAAAACCGCAAGGACCGCTGCAAGACCGAGACGTAAGATGATGCTGTTCACCCCCTGGGAAAGGGAGGTCACAAAGGCCGTGAGTTGGGCCATGTCGACAGACTCGGGAGATTTCATAGTGGCCAAGTAATTGCTGTCGATCAAGGAAAGTTGCTCCCTGGTGCTTCTTGGGGGGAGGGATCCTTTAATAAATGATACCTTGTCAGGCCTACTACTACCCCACCGCCCACATCGGGTTCCCCACGATGAAATTAGAAGCACGCTGGCATTTTTATTTATCGGGCGACCACAAGCGATTCAGTGACTAATAAACAGGGTTAGCAGAGCGGCAACTCAGCGTGTCGCGCGCACTAGAATTGACAGTTTTTGCGAACTCATGTACGGCTAGAAGATAAGCATTAGGCATCTAGGGGAAGAAATCAATGCCTACGATCCAGGCTACGCTTCCCTAATCAGAGCACGGATGATCTCTCTATTACCCCCACTACCCCATTCTCAAATTCCACGGAGGTAATTAGTAATTAGTCATCGACTTGGACTCCTTTACCCATGGCGGTACGTCACCGCCATCACCAGAACTGCCCCTTAAGCAATGTGCTACAATCTTTTCCTCCCATCCAGCTCCTAAGCGCATTTCCTCTGGAGCTCCGACGGAAACACGGCTTGATCTCCAGACCTACAATCTCGAAAATCCGCTCGATCGGAAATCAGAGCCTGATCTCTGCACGTCGCCTAGGCAGGACAAGATAACCCCACCAGTACCAATGCCAGAGATGGCACAGAGATGTTAGAGCTGCATCAATAGGCTATGCACCTTAGTGTCGACGTAAGAAAGTTCCTGAGCGGTGGCTTTGGCTATATCGCAGCGCCATTCCAGGTTCGCAGCAGCTTGGCTATTGGAACGAACTCGCGACTTCAACTATCACGATCGCCCGCAGAATTTAAGTTATTTGCAAACTTTATGTCTGCCTATAAGACATGAAGAGTCTTTAGTGCCGACAGGGCATTAGAAGTCAGTTTAGCAGGACTGCGTTCTTTGGTAATACTCTGGTTTTCGCACACAAACTCGAGCTGCCACTTAGCGGCCACCCTCTCGCTCTCACTAGGGATATCAGGGTCCTGATACCGCTGTTGTGATTCACGCTTCATTCGCTTCTGCTACTAGGCACCATCTCTAAAGCTGCCAACCGCCTGGATAGGTTGGGGCATGTACTGAGGTCTCGTTCGATACGCTTCTCGAAGCTGTGAAACCGTGAAAGTGGTGATGTCTCTGCCAGCTCGGTGTTGTACTAGCGCAGCGCCTTGACGAAACGTTGGGCCAGACTGTTCCTGCCTGATGGGGATAGCAATGACGACGATGCCGTTCGTAGCTTCATTGCTGAGAGCAGGGTCCTCGGTCATAAGGCCCGCGGGAGCACCCCGGCATCATAAAGTTGCTTGGCTTACACGATAGCTCTAAATTATGGGGAAGGTATTATCCGTTGTTGCAGTAGCATTGCACCTGACTACAGCTGGTTGCAGCTGCTTACATAATAGCTACCTTGTCTCGACAATAATTACCAAATATCCGTGCCTACCCGTCTTAGTCCGGGCATACAGACCCACACAGCATTTGCCGACCCCCGCCTTTTGCCCCAGAATCCGTCCCGATGCTCATCTCCCCCCAACTGCAAGGGCGGCCGCACAAACCTCCGGAACAGCCGCTCCCTTCCATCACCACAGGTCACCAGCACCACGGCCACGCAACATAGCATCACACAAACGCACCCCGGCAACAAACAATCCCCTACCAGACCGTCTTTTATCGGTAGCCGGTGGAGCATATGGTGCGTCGCTATGGCGCTGATGCTCTCGTTGCTCCAGCCTCATCCAGCAGCAGCCCCGACCTTGGCCCTGCAAGCACGTTGATTACCCCCCTGGTCATGTCCACCATTGTTGCACAACCGGCAGCTGTGGGAGACCACAGTAACAGCCCCAGTCGCCGCATCCGTGGTCAGCGCCGCCAATACACGTGCGCCTACTGCGAGAAGGTATTCAAGCGTAGCGAGCACCGCATCCGCCACGAGCGCACCCATACCAACGAGAGGCCGTTTTCTTGTCGCTACTGCAGGCGATCTTACTCGAGAAAGTATGTCTTTCCCATACCCCACCTTCCGGGTCGAGTCCTCGGGTCCTCGGGTCCTCGGTTCCTTTTTGTTTCTTGTTTTCCTGAGGATTTTTTTTTCTTTCTGGCTCTTTTCTCCGCGTGTCCCACGTGCACCTAAACTAACGTACCTCAGGGATCTCGTGGCCAGGCACGAGCGCACTTTACATGCACAGGGCCAGGCTGAGCCTTCTGCTCTACCCGCCCTAGTTCACCCGGCCGAGGGCGACGGCTCGTCCGATGGGTCCCCGAGCGGGGCGAGCGAGCGCGAGATTGCACGACGCTCTAGAGATGAGGCCGCCGCTTCTAATGCTGCCGACGACCTGCCGTCATCTGAGTCTGAAGCTAGCCCGAACTCGAGCGTGATTAGGTGTGGAGCAGCCGCCGAACCACCCTCTCTGCCTGCAGCTGCGGTTAGTGGCGAGAACAGAATCGGCAACTCGTCGGCGATGGACGAGACCCGACTTCAACCCCCTCTGCAGGAACCACCCGTACCCCATTCGACAGTGTCTAATGGTCCGCCTCCAAGTCTCGCTAAACTACCTGACTCACCAAACGCTCATTCGGTATCACGACCGACTGACGTCTATATGGCGCTGCAGGATGGCTTCAACATGTACGACGCCTCGTCGCAGATGCCTATGGATGTCGACGATGACCAGGAACGGATAGACCGTGACGGACACAGACATGTGCCCGAGCAGCAGCATCACCCTCAACTGCAACATCGGCAGCAGCAGGCCCATGAATTTCACCCACTCCGCCAGTACAGTCCCGGGCCACCAGTGAATGCCATGAATCAGGACTTGGACCCTGGGTTTTTGTCCACATTCGAGCCCGACATGTCTTACTTCGCCTTCGAGCCCCTTCCTGCTGGACTATTTGAGGTTGACCAGAACATACCGATTCTAGACATTCCCGAATACCCGAATCTAACAGCTGCCGGCCTCGACGCGGCGCCCTCGCCTACACCGGTGCCGCCAGCGTACTCACCGTCGCAACTTACGCCGGCCAACGATCACGCGGGGTCCAGTGGGTCCGAGACTGTGGTTGCTCGCGAACCACCTAGTAACTTGCCTCTTTTAGTTAAGGACAAGCCCCCCCAGATCCCGAACTTCGCCACCGATGGTACCTTGCATGCCTCTATTTGTAAGGATCTCGCTGAGCGCCTAGGACGCCCAGATGTTTCGCAGGAGATACCCTCATCCAAGATCTGCCAAGGATTCCTCGCCAGCTTCTTGGAATGCTACTATAGACACCAACCGTTTATTCACTTACCAACCATGTCCACGACCGACACGCCCAGCCCGTTGATTCTTGCCATGTGTTGCATCGGTGCCTTGTACCGTCTCGACCGCCGCCGGGCCCAGCGTTTGTACACCATCGCCACACAATCCATCGCAACGGTGAGCCCACCTCTTTCCTTCCTCTCCGATGGCACCATAACTCCGTGCTGGCGGCTTCCACTGACTTGGTATTTTCTTCTTCTTTTTTTTCTAGGATGTGCAGCGGTACACCAAGTCCTCAGAAGAGTGCCCTCTCTGGGTTGCGCAGACTAAGCTACTCTTGTCTGCATACGGTGCTTTGAGCGGCAATAAAGACCTGGCGACATCGGTCATGGATGAGAACGGCTTCTACACACTAGTAAGGAAACTACCCCCCCGCTCAGTAGTACCTCACACCACTCACCCACACCGCCATTAGATCTACGGTAAGATGCGACTTAGCCTTGCAGCCGAAAATCCCGACATAAACAAGATGACTTGGGATTCTTGGGTGCGCCGAGAATCCTGGAAACGGTTGCTGGGAGGTATTTACGTTGCAAGCACGGTCCACGTGGTCATTTGGGATACCAACCCGGGCTTCAACACATCCCAGGATTTGGAGCTGGAGGTGTTACACGACGAAACCCTTTGGAATGCAAAAACAGCCAATGAATGGCGCGAGCTGCGCGCGAATCTGCCCCAGCAGGACTACCGAACCCTGAAGGACGGGCTGGCGAGCATCACGTCTGAAAACAAGCCCGACTCTCCAAGGACTGCTAAGGCTTGCCGCCTCTCTCCCTTCACTGCTCTTCTTCTGATGCATGCCGTCATCGTCCACATGTGGCAGCTAGTCCAGGTGGCTCAAACCCTGTCACCTGGATCGCTGTCGCTGGGGCGTGACCCGGCCGGTTCACTTCTCATAAGCACGGCTGTCAGGTCCTTGGCGCGATGCCACGACCTTCTCGACAATGCCCAGGTCGAGAACGCTGGAGACCCAGGCCATGAAGAAGGAACATCGCAGATCTTCAACTGCCAGGCGACTCTAAGGATGGCTTACATCAGGCTTTTCAGCATGGCAAACGGCTTCAACCGGCTCAGCCTCATCACGTTGGATCCGGCCGCCATTGAGTCATTTGTGTCCACGTTTGCGATCACGAAGCTGGAGCGAGGCCCCCAACTTCTCGACGCCGTCGTCAAAGCCTTCGAGGGACTGAGGATTCCAGTTGGCATGGGACACATGCTTGTGCGTAAGACGGCAGCACTCCGCTGGAGCCCGGCCCACGCCATATCGGGCTGGGATTGTGGTATGTACAGTACCTTGCCATGGGGACCCGAATCAGGGCGGACCACAAAAGTTTTGGTTGCTGGTGCTAAATGATGTTTGACAGCGCTGTTTGTCTGCAAATGGGTACATTCGGTCGAGATGGACCGCCTGAACGATATCGAACCAAGCACGGCTGAGTGCGAGCTACTGGCATCGATAACAGACGTGCTGGAGGAGGCCGACTATGATCCTGGAAAGAGCAAGTCTCTGGCCGCAGGGGTGGCCAGGACATGGAGCTGGCTGCTTCAGGATGTGAGTGCTGATCGGCTGTGTTGTTGCTAGGAGGGGGACAGAACTCGCCTGTTGCTAACCGACCTTTGTGCATAGGTGTGGGTGTGGAGCATCACTCCGCGTATGGGTGCTGTCCTCGAGCAGATAGCCACTGCTTTTGAGCGAGTTAACGACGCAAATCGGCGCTCTGGGGCGTAACATGTCCCCTCGGTTGTGCTTCTATCCAGAAATCTTACCTTTCCTCTCGCAGCGGATTTCAAAGACCTTTTAAGGAGTTTTGGAAATACCACTGTCCATTGCCAAGCTCTTCCCCAGGTTAAACCTTGATGTGGGTAACCCTTTGACGCCCCCCATCCTCGAGACCCCACACGGGGGTGGGGTCATGGACTGCCGCCTTTTCGAAGCAGTATTCTCGTCACACACGAACCAGGACTTACAACCACCGAAGTTACTTTACCTCCTTTGAGATAGGCGCGTCAATGAAGTCCAATTTTGGCATGGTGTGGTCACCGGCATCCGCTCAACCGAGGCAACGGAATGATGAAATCCTGCGACATATATGCCGCCCCCCCCCGGGGGGCGTTCGGGGTGAGGGAAGGGGGAGGCTACCGCCGAGACGACGCGGGTCCTTGTGGAGAAAATCAAGATGGACGCAAGTGGTATCCAACCGTGGACTGTCCTCTGCGATGTGGAGCTCTCAGGCACACACCTCCTGTCGGCAATAATTTAGTGTACATAACGACCAACCAATGCGATTGCCCATGGGGCTACGTGGAGATAGATACACTTTGATCTCTGCCATTGCTCCGTTGCTCCCTTCTCTAATACGCGTTCCCCATATAAGTGAATGTATTTTATGAACAACTGAAACCCAAACATCAAGCTGATGGCATCCGAGAAAGTCTGACGAAGATGCGGTAGAGCCCATGAACGCACTTTATCAACGCCTTGGGGATACAGCCCCCTCTTTCTCGAAGGTTGTCGGCATGCCCGAGGCCATCATCGATAAAGTACAGAGCGGTCTTAAAACCCCCCTTGTTGCTCCAATATTACCAGAGCACCATGTCTAGGAGTCCTAGATTGCCAAAGTTCAATTAAACATCATGGCATTTACAAGAAGTGAACGAGTGAACTACCAGTCTTTGTTTGACAGCTTCATGTGGGATATTAATTAATCAATTATGCCAACCACCTTCACCCCACCTCCAAAGAGGGAAAGAAAAGCTACTCGGGCTGTCGAAGTCCCTGCAGAAAGCTCAACACGGCCATTTGGCACTGCCCGGCAGCCTCCGAGTAGATCTCATGGCCGCGAGACGGAATGAGCTGAAGCTGCGCCGAAGCGACCCGGGCCTCTAAATCCTTCATGGCCTCGACGGTAACCATGGCGCTGTTTGTGGGTGCAAGGATGAGCATCGGCGCTCGAATGTCGCCGAGGTACGGGCGCGAGTCCAATTTGCTTAGGAACTCGGCATAGCCAGCCAGGCCCTCGCCGTCGCTCGCGGCAACTTCGTCGATCCACCACTGTTTGTAGGCCGGGTCGGCGCTGGCGAGGGTCCCAGGCGCGGCGGCCAGGCGCTCGGCCCAGCCTCGGGACCCGAGCTGACGGCACGCTTCAGGCCACGACGGGAGGCCGAAGGCGAGGAATTTCTGGCCGGCCTCGGGTAGATAAGTCGGCGAAGAGCAGACGATTATGGAGCTGACGCGGTCCGGGTAGGTGGCGGCAAAGATCTCGGCCAGCATGCCGCTGGTGGATTCGCCCAGGAAATGAACCCGTTGGATACCCAGTTGGTCGAGCGTGTCGCGGATCTCCTCGATGATTGTGGCCGTCGAGTAGTCGTAGCCATCGCCCAGGGCTGGCGTGCTTGAGCCTCCGTGCCCCCGTAGGTCGCGCCTAACGACATTGTATTTGTGAGCCAGGGCGGGGACCCAGTGGTAGAAGTGCTCAGCCGTGCGGCCAAAGCCGTGCTGTATAAGTATCGTCTCCGCTGGCTTCCAAGGGTCGACAAAGCTGTCATAAATGAACGCCGTGGACTGGCCGTTCGGGTGGCGCACCGTCTCCCGTCGCAGCCGGGGACCACCGCTAGATGACGATAAACTGACTGTGTTCATCTTTCAATGCCAGTGAAGAGACTTGTCGGATGACAGCGCAAGTCAGCCCCGAAGCTGGAGCAGATTATGTGGCCGGCTGGTGACAACCGCCTTGGGTGGGGGCAAGCAGAAGCGGATAGCGATATATTGTCAAGGTAGGTCAAAGGACGTCCCGGTCAGGCACCCTACACGCCGGCTCCTGGAAGTTCATAATATCCACCTTTAGTTTTGATGGTTTCTCTGGTGCTCATGTGGTGTCGGATGGGGTCTTTGAGGTATGTGGGGTATTTAAGAGGGGATTGCTGGTTTCCCTCCGAAGCTAGGAGCTGGGCCAGGGGGGGGGGAGGGTCAACACAGCCACATTAGTGTTGGGGTCGCGACTTCCAGTTGAAGGACGTACAGCGTCTTCTGCAGTTTGCAGCTCTGCCCCGAATGCATCGTGCTTAGCGGTATGTCGAATCTAAGGTAGCCCTGAGCGGCGCATACCACGGTGTGAATCTGGCATTACTATTCGGCGGCCTTGACGACAGATATCGCACAGGGGTTTAGGTAAGACTAAATGCACTTGCCGGGCTGGATTGTTGGCCATGGCCGAAGGTGATGTGCGGATTAGATCACCCCTACCCCATCATTATCAAAAGTCCTTATTAATGCTGGTGATGCCGCAAAACAATGAGTCGCTCGGCCAAACATGGAAACCAGTAATTTCTCTCATTTCATCTGCAGCATCAGAGCTCTTCCTTTCGACAACTTTTTGGGCCGGAATCTTCAAGCAAGAGCCTTCGTTTCATTTCCCATCAATATTAACGCGCCATGGTTTCATCCACACCCTCGACCAACGATGAATCTACCGCTCATAAGACGCTCTTCGACAAGGGCCTGAAGATCCGATACGAAGTAGCCGGTACCGCCTATGTCGATGCTGCTCTCGCTGCGGGCTCTTCCGAGTTCGCGAGACCCATGCAGGAGCTAGCCACAGAGGCCTGTTGGGGATCTGTCTGGTCCCGCCCTGGTCTGGAAGGAAGCAGCGCTCGTTGCTGAACATTGCCATGCTGTGTGCTTTGAACAGGGGGCCCGAGCTTGCGGCGCACGTCCGTGGTGATCAACAACGGAGCGACCGATGTTGAGATCAGGGAGACGATCCTCCAGGCAGCCATCTACTGTGGGATGCCTGCAGGGATTGAGGGCGTCAAGATTGCGGAGAAGGCTATAGTAGGGATCAAGGCGGAGAAGGAGAAGGGCCAGTAAGCTTTAGCATCTGTGAGAGCACGTTTCGGCCGGTTCAATCAGCCATAGAATTAGATTCCACAAGCTTTCAGGGCTTAATATGCCTGCTTCAGTCTTCTTCCTACTTTTGTAAATTTAATATTTATCATCGAGCCTACCGTTCTATTCGGTGCTCTTCTACTTGGAGCGTCGGCTAGCATGTGGTAAAGGAGACTGGGTACGAGAACGGTAATTAAGCGTGAGGATCATGGAAGAAGAAAAAAGGACACTCGCTATGAGCAAAAGAATAGACCTAGAGAACCTAAATTCTAATATGGTCGCTTATTTTGGCGGAGATTTTCTATCTTATATATAGTTGTAATTGGCCTACGCGCACATACTAATTAACTGCGAACGTAGTGCCGCGTGAAATCGTAATTCGGGAGGTCGGTCTATTGCCAGAGGATCAGTATATTCCATGGGCTTATTAATTATAAAATTATGTCTCTCAACATATCTGGAGCCTCTTCACTGCTAGTTGCCGATCCGTCCCCGCCTTCTTGCACTATTGAAGGAACTCATCACTATCCAAAATCTTGTCCGGGCTGACAGGGAGCAAGCGTAGCAGATTCATACTCGAAATTCTGTCGACAACTTCCTGGTATACCTTTCGACGAATGTCGCTGTAAACTTCGAGTATACCGTCATCGGGTTTGTTTCGTAGATGCCCATCAGGCAGTCATAGAGACCGTCAATATCAGCAATACCCCCAGTCAGAGCAAGCCCACCGCTGCCACACATCACTGTCAGCATCAGTATGCACAAATATTGAGTGGTGGGGAGGCGAAATACAGGGAATTGCATAGATGCACCGCATCTGTAGCGGGCAAGAACCCCCCAGCGCGAATTTTCTTGGCTCGTCATTGATGAACTTTGTATGGGCTGATGTCGACAAGCTTGTAATTACCAGGGCTGGGATGTCCTGGGCGCATGAACTTGAACTTCTCGGGCTGTCGAGACACTAGCTCCTGTTGCGTGAGGCCTTGAATCCCTCCATATGTGACACGGCACATACCGTCCTTGGTGATATTTGCGGCCATATCTCAATGTTCAGGATGAATGATGACGTTCGAATCCCACTCCTCAAAGTTTTCAAAGTTGTAGTACACCTGTCGCGGCTCAGCTCAGCTACTTCAAAGTCACCAAACGTCGGCTTTCCTAACAAAGAAAGCGTACATTGGTGGCCACAAGCTGCTCGGCCCAAGTCTTTCCTAGGAAATCCCAATCGCCGAAAAGTGAGCAGTCGACGATGCTGTTGGCACCGCCGCATCCGGCGATGAAATCAGCTTCTAGACAGGACTGTTCCTTTGTATCGACATGCTCTGTATTAATCAACGCAATCGAGTCATTCTAATCGACGGAAGTGACGCGGACGTTGAAAAGACACTCGATGTTCGGCAGCTCTTTGCAGTGATCATAGAGTAGATGTCCTAACTTATTCAATGGAGGGGCAGCCTTTCGGTCCGGATCGTTTCCCAGGGTCTCATTGCCTATCCCAGTGATAAAGGCCCATCACGCTTGCGCCGTGAGGTTCTCTTGTGGCCGAACCCCAATGCGTGCAGGTCCTCGCCTAACCCCGCCCGATTCATCACTTTTATCGCCGGTGAGGCATAATGTGTTGCGCGAGGGTTATCATCTGGCCTGGAAGATTGTTCCATAATTAGGACCTGGATGTTCGCGCAAGCAGGAGGCCAAAAAGCTGTCCGACAGGGCCAGTTGCATCGATAATCACCTAAAACTCTGGTCAGTTCATTGTTGAGGTTAAATCATCGCTAGTGACTCTACTTTGCTAAAGTCGGGAGCCATGGCCTTTGGAGTAGTCGCGCGAGAATCCCAGAGCTGTGTGAGGCTTAACTAAGAAGAGGATGAGTCACCAAGCTGGAGGGCAAGAAGTTTATTCAGTTTGGGAACACTCACAAGGAATCTACAAGTGAGGGTTTACCGGCAAGTGCGGTTTGTTACGCACTGGGTAATGGGCTAGTTGCAAGCGGCATTCCCTCCGAGAGCATGGTTTAACTACTCCACACCTGCCAACCTTGCTGCAATCCAATCCCAACAACAATCAGGAGTTGATAAGCACTCCGGATGATCCTACCCCTCACCTACAGAATCTCGTCTAAAGCAGAGAGACCAGAGAGCATGATGGTCAAGACATGATTATCTCCCCAATTACCCCATAACCATGACGGGGGGTAATCACATGTCAACATTGGAGGAGGCCAATCGATGTCCCCACATTCGGTTCTCCAACACGTGAGGGAATGGCTAAGAAGGGTTTTGGCAGTTCGAGGTGATTCAACGAGGACTGAATTCCAATCTTCGCCGCTTGGATTAGGGTTGGAGAGGAACGCTGCCGCCAAATTCGTATATCAGAACAACGTTCATGACAAGGAGGCAGAGGTGTGGCTTTGCCAAGGGTGGCATCCGAACCACCCCCTTTGTTAAAAAAAGCAAATATCCCCGCGTTTACGTCCCAAGCCGTATATCTAATCTTCCCTGGGTGGTGATACTTTACCCCACACGAGACTACCCCAGGTTCAGTAGAAGCTTATCCTAACACAATGGCAGTATATTAATTACTATGTATTGAACGCCTCAAGATAGTTCGTATTGCATAAACCTCGTAGAACCAAGGATTACCAATAATTAAGCCTCCGCCATCATGACCGCTCCAGAACTGCCACCACTCCTTAAGGAGAGCGAAGTCGATGTCTTGATAATTGGAGCTGGCCCGGCAGGGTAGGTGTAACCTATTCCAACACTGACAGCAATCGATGAGATAACTAGGTAGATACTAACATGCAGTAGGTATATGGCTGCCTTGTGGCTAGCCCGGTTGGGGATCAAGACCAAATTCATTGATAAGCGGTCAACCAAGATATTCACGGGTCAAGCAGATGGGCTGCAGGTAAGATTATATATAACCATCACAGATAATTCTAGGGCTTGGCACTAATCCATCAAACGACAGCCCCGTGTCCTGGAGGTCTTTGAGACATTTGGGTTTTTGGACCGGGTACTGAAAGAAGTAGCCGTTGGCTACGAGGCTTGTTTTTATGAGCCCGACGAAAACGGCCGGATCCGACGCGTCGATAAGCTGCCCGAAGGTGTACCGGGAATCTCGCGGTTCAATGGCTCGGTCATCCACCAGGGACGAATCGAGACTTGGCTTACTGATGCCATTGACGAATTTTCCGGTGGCGCGATCGGTGTTCAGCGGCCACTTCTGCCCGAGTCTCTCGAGATTGACGCTACCGACGCAGACAGCCCAACTGCATATCCGGTGCGGGTGGTGCTGAAGAAGCTCCAAGACGACAATGCCGCGCCTGAGCAATACGGCCACAAGGTGCAGAACGGGCTTTATCGACAATTCGATGGGGACCAGGAAAATCCCGCCTCATCCGGCACTGGGGAGAGCCGGGAGGTTGTACGGGCTAAATATGTCCTCGGCTGTGATGGTGCCCATTCGTGGGTGCGCCAGCAGCTGGGAATCGAGCACCGGGGTGAAACAACTGACTACGTGTGGGGGGTACTGGACATAACCCCGATCACGGATTTCCCGGATATTCGCAAACGATGCTCAATCCACTCACAAAATGACGGCAGCATCATGTTGATTCCGCGCGAGAACGGCATTGTCCGGCTGTACATCCAGCTCCGGCAGGTAGACCATCATGAGGAGGGCAACGACGAGGATAGTTTGCTCGCAGGGGAAAAGAGAAGAGCCCGCGTCGACCGCAGTAAGCTGACAGCGGAGCACATCCTCGCGACAGCGCAAAAGATTTTCCAGCCATATTCTCTCAAAGTGGCCGAGATGCATTGGTTCACGGCGTATCAGATCGGCCAGCGCGTGGCCACAGCTTTTGAGAAGGATCAGCGTGTCTTCATCGCTGGGGATGCTTGTCACACCCACTCGCCCAAAGCTGGGCAGGGCATGAATGTGTCGATGATGGACACATTCAACTTGGCATGGAAGATTGGGTACGTGGTCAAAGGTCTGGCCCGTCCATCCATCCTCGCCACGTATGAGTTCGAGCGGCGTGCAGTGGCCGAGGATCTCATCGCGTATGATCTGAAACTTTCGCGCCTCTTCTCATCAAAACCTGGCGACATCTCGACCGAGGACTTCCGCCGCGTGATTGATCAGGGTTCCGCCTTCACTACCGGCTGTACGGTCAACTACGACGCGTCCCTTCTGGTGGATAAACCCGCCGACCAGCCACGGGATGTCCCGTATTACAATTCCTTGGCGACGAAGCTGGCTATTGGCATGCGCCTCCCAGACGTCAGGCTTCTCACGCAGAGCGACGCGCGGCCATTGTTTATCAACCAAGAGTTGCCGTCCACGGGACAATTCCGGCTGCTTGTCTTCATTGGTGACTACGCCCAGGTGCCGTCGTTGAAGAAACAGATGGAAGACATTGGCGAGTACCTAACAAGACCTGAGAACTCTCTACAGCGATTGCGGGAGGACTTAGTTCTACAGTTAATGCTGATCCATGCCAGTCCCCAATCCAAGGTGGAATGGGATGACTTCCCCCTCGTGTTTCGCCCGCGTGATAAACGGGGCTTGATGAACTATTGGCTCATCTTTGGCGATACGCCGAGCCCCCATGCGAAGACAGGCGATGCATATGAGCAATATGGAATCCAGAAGGATGTGGGAGCCGTGGTGGTGCTGAGGCCCGATGGATACGTTGCGAAGGTCGTCGAACCTACTGTGAAGGGGTTTGAGGACATTTGGGAATGGTTGGCGGGTTTTATAGTGGATTTGAAACCATCCATGTGAGCCATATTTGTCAGTACAGTAGAATCCAAGGACACTGGTGGAAGCAGACTTTCAATTCTCAGCACTGTCGGATTATTCGGCTCGGATCATGCTGTGCCCCATTGCAGACCGTCCCTTCGCACATGAGGGAGGCAGGCGAGAGGTGTATTTGACAGATTGGCGTGGGAGATGAGATCCTCTGAGTTCCGGTGGCTTTGAGCTGCTTCAGGAGCAGGCGGATGAAAATTGAACGAACGGTGGGGGGATGCTATCCGTTCTATCTTGCAATGGCACGTTGGGGTGGGCAAAAGGGTGTTCGTGTCAGATATCTACAATCCGACATGGTTCCTTGTTCAACACACTCCTTGGTAAGCTCACGGATCGCTTAGTCCATAAGCATAGCTTCCACTGCGCCCCCCCCGTGCGTCACGAAAGCTCCTTTCCTTCTGCCACATACGGCTAAGGGTAAGCCGTATACCTATGCGTTACTTAGCCACGGCTTCCTTGTACTTGTTTAGCTTCAATAGTGAGCTTAGTCGCTGAAACACCGTTCCTCAACTTTCTATAGGTTCCTAAATACACTCGACCCCCTTTGTCGACATAACGACGAGCGGTTGCGTGACCTTGTAGAGTCCCTTAGCCAGCACTTCTGGCAGGAATCCGTCGAAGGCAGCTGATTTAACCTCGTAAGTCGCTCCCATGTCCTCAAAGCCCAGAGTATCCTTGCCCCGGCGCTTTGGGGGTCGTAATTTTCTAGGATGGATTGGCGGTTGCACACGAAGCCCGGCCTGGACTTGTGCGCGATCTGACAGGATGGGATCACTTCCTCGGCAACTTGGAAAGCTCCCTGTTGCAGCAACCTTAGGCTTGTGCTTGAAGCATTGAAATCCAGGCTGGTGTACAGCGAAGCGACGAACTGTACAAGCAGCCGCGCCCTGTCATTGCCCAGTAAGTGTCCCCATCTGTCGGCTCGATTAGCCTGTATGAACCCCCCGTTGTCGAATCTTGAATGACTGATGGCGACAGATCCGTCCCTATCACAAGCGCAAGGATATTGCGCAGCTAATCCTTGTCCTTGCTAGTTAGTAGTCGCATATGATTACTGTAACTGCCAGGTGCTCGACTACTGTAAACAGTACATTTCTACACCTGTCATCGCGGCAAGCAGAGGTAACTATATTCAACCCTTAACCCACCTACTCCCCACACAACGAATTAACCCTTAACTCCCTCCCCCCGGGAGAAGCGGGGAAATTTTGGCGCTTTCAGGTAGTGGTGGTTTGCAGCCAATGTACATACATAGCTAGGTAGGCACCCTGCGGAACACTCTCGCCTTTGTCAAATTTTGTAAGCCGCAACCTAGTCCAACTACAGCTAGGGTAATCATGCCTTGTGGAAAATGGGCATATTGGCACATCGCATAGCCGAGAAATGGGGTCTTCCTTACGTCATTGGTAGAGCGCCGAGAAGAACTCGGGTGTGTTAGAGAAGAAAAGACTGGCCGAGATGATCAGCATTCCCCGGACCTTCCAATTGTTGGGGCAGACTGCGGGGGTAAAGGACGCGGTGCCACCCCGTAAAGAAATCTTTTCCCCATCTCGCAAGTTCATCCCCATTTTCATACCCATCGTCGCAATCGCAAGCCTTTGTAATGTGGTCTATTGTTATGCTATGCTAGGCATTGTTTTTTACTAACCACAGACATGCACACGGATACACAAGGCTCTTCATTTCACACCTTTCCCGCGCAAAAGCCGCCAGACAAGGCAATCCGAGGGGTTCACAGATGTCCACACTGCCCCAAAATCTTCAAGAGAAGCGAGCATTGCGCTCGCCACCAGTTCTCCCACAACAGGCAGCGACCGTATCCCTGTCAATTTTGTCTCAAAACTTATGCCCGAAAGTGAGCTCAAACTGATCCAAGACCTCTGAGACGGAATAGATACTAATACCTAGATGTGAAGGGACCTCGTCAAGCGACATGAACGGACTATACATGCCGAAGAGTATTCAAAACTCGTTCCTGCCAGCGGTGGTGAAGCTGGTACAAATGATCATTCCAGTCGCCATACGAGACAAATCTCGCCGTTATCCGAGACGGCCCAATCTCCGTCTTCTCCAGATCCAGCACCTCCCGAAACAAGTGTCGAGCGGTTTGGGCCGATTGACGGTCCAACAACACCGGGCTCAACCACTGGGCCTTCAAATGGGAGCCAGGACAGGCAAACCATGCCTCTTGAAGGGGCCGCACCGTTATCAGTTTCCAGTGCTGCCTCGCGACATTCGATTTATTCCGGAGATGATAACGCGACTCAGCCCCCTGCAACCTCAACGAGCCTAAAGAGACCTCATGAAGCAACTTCCCGCGATGACGAAACGAGGACCAACAACCCAATACCACAAATGTCAGATCCTATGACCATCGCTCCGATAGGCCTCCTAGACTTTGCAATGGACGAAGTACTTTGTGGTGGGAATCATGTCCAGCGTCAATCGATGGAACCTGCAGCGCCGACTCAAGGGGCTGATCGGTCGCGACGGCTGACGAGAGGCTATGGTGTACAGAGGCCCCTCGCTGTTACAGAGAATTTCGATTCGATACCAACATCAGATGGGTGCGAAGTTAGCCAGTCCCTTCATGCTCGAACCTCATCGTCTGCGGATCCCCTCTCCTTCATACAATCCTTGGATTTTCTCAATCATGATTCTGGCATGATGGGGGGCGACTTTCTCTACAACCAAGTTTTGGAAATGCCAGAACCTAGTGGTTTCTTCAATTGGCAAGGAAGCATGGCCGGTCTCTTAGAATTTCCGACCCAGGCCGCCCACCCACAACCAATGTCCCCCGACGAATCTTTTCCCACTCCGGAGAGTGTTGAAGCAGCTGAGCATAACGAGCTTGGCAGGTCGAAGGAAGCATCAACACGCCTACCCAAAGTGCTGAAGGAGAAATCTGTAAATCCTCCTCGGCTAACCATAGGCGAGAACTCTTACAGGAGGATACTTCTCGACACTTTCGAGCGGCTGGGACAACGTGATGATGATGCGCTTCCCGTCAAGAACTGCCGCGAAGTTCAACATCTGATCAATGGATATGTCGACTATTTTCATCGACATTTTCCCATCCTCCACCTCGCATCGCTAGTGCCTTGGGAGACACCGAGTCCGTTAATTTGGGCCATGTGCTGCATCGGCGCGCTATATCGGCTAGACCGTCAGAAAGCACGACGCATATATCGGATCACGGTCCAGATGCTCAACGCACAGTTGGACCGGGACGGTATACCGATACCGTTAGACTCCCCGAAGAACGCGAACGAATGGCCCTGGGATGATACCCACACGAAACAAGCCTGCCAAATGCGGCCTCTATGGCTGATGCAGACGCGAACGTTACTTTCATTTTATGCATCACTCGGCGAGGATGGCACTGTAGCTGTTGCCGAGTTTGAACGGCTGGGAATGTTCACAAAGGTAAGCATAAGTAATCACCTACCCTTCCCAACGATGAGGCTGTTTCACCCACCAACATAACTCCCATCACTACAGGAGTATCGACTACGGCGAGACTACCTCCGACGACAAGAACCGTGCTCGGGACTATCCTGGAGGGATTGGATTGAAAGAGAGTCCAATAAACGACTTTTATGCGGCCTATTCATCTACAGTAATCTGCTCGTCGTCCTCTACGATATGTTACCCGGATTCGATACCACCCAAGACCTTGACATTGAGGTCCTTGAAGAAGAAGGCTTGTGGAATGTGTCGACAGCCGAAGAGTGGCAAACTCTACGGCAGACAACAGTCGCGCCCACCAAGACCATCCAAACGGTGCTGGTTGACACGCTCTCGGGTGTGACGGACGATAATCCAGCTCCCGAGCCTTACTATATCTCGGGATTCACGGCGCTCGTTGTGATACACGCCGCCAACATCCATGTTTGGCATATCAGCCAGGTCTCCCAAACCCTCAGTAAGGGTCTCAAAATCACAGGTTACGCTTCCAACATTCTATTATCGCACACCCTCACGTCGCTGGCAAGATGCCGCGACGTGCTACGCCAATCTCGGACGGAGACCGCTGAGCCTCTCTGGGACGACACAGAAGGTCCCTTGTTGTTCAATTGCGAGGCAATGCTTCGCGTGGCCTACACCCGCCTGTTCACCGATGTGAGCATGCCGCAGAGATTCGCGCTGCTTTGCAACTCTAGCGAGGATAGGCCTGAGGCGCTGAGAGCCTTGGTGACGGCGAAGCTGGAACGAAGTCCGTTGATGACCAAGGCGATTTCTTACGCCCTTGACTCCTTCTTCATCCCGATGAAGATAGGATATTTGCTAGTGCGAAAAACTGCTGCCTTTACATGGAGTCTCGAGCACGCAATTGCTGTGTGGGGCTGTGGTAAGTCAAGAGACCAAATAAATGTTGGAGGAATGACATGGAAACTCACAAAGATTCTGCAACAGCTATTCTTTTATGCCGATGGATTCACTGTATTGAAACCCACGGACCGCAGGATGCTCCGACAGAAGCAGAGGATCAACTTATCGAGCAGGTGAAGGCAGTGTTGAAAGATACGGATTGCGATTACGAGGAAGATCGGTCTTTGGCAGCAGCTGTCGCAAGGGCATGGTCTGCACTGAACAGTGATGTGAGAGAACTCTTGCTTCCTCGAAACGCTTCTTGGCAGCGCCATTTTAAGAAAGACTGAAACTGACTGTCCATCTAATTAGGTCTGGGTTTGGGGGATAACGGCAAGACTAGGTCAGATCCTGGCTGAGCTCTCGCGGGCGTACGAGTCAAATTACAGAGAACACAGGGAGAGGCGAATTATGGGTAATTGAAAGGTGTATAATGCATCACAGCCTCCACGGCGGCGCATGTGGCCGCAGGGTCGAGCATCTTTATGTTGGCAACTCTGTCTGGCTTTCGTCCACCTCGGCAAAGGAGTTCACCCCACATGCGATGCCGCACAACCTTGTTAGCCGTTTTGCCCAAAGGGAGACTAGGATCTGCCATAGCATATGATAAGGAGGTCACGGCCTACTCGCGTATTAGGAGATGTTCCTGTTGAGGTGAAGATGCAGTTAACCATCCTGTACTTAAGGTTGAGTTAAGCCTACAAGAAACCATGAGTTGGTTAATTCAGAATCACTGCCCAGCTGCTGCCGTTATTGAAGACCATGTTAGTCCGTACTCATAATTATCCTACTGCCGCTTTTTGACTGCGTGAGAATCGACTGCCAGCGTGTTGGCCATGCGAATGTGGGGGTCCCCCACTCAACAATGAAGCCCAAGATATCGGCATCTGCTAGTTGAACCACCCAAGGATTCCTATACATTACAAGTATTGAATGTCAAAAATCCTGAGATTCCAATCCTACAGCAATACAGCAGAATCCTTCCCCCTACCTACCAACCAATCACTTTTACAAGAGAGTCTACACGACGCCCAAAATGGAGACAAGCAGCGAGCGATACCTACGGCCGGGCGTATATGCCGCGACGATGACATTTTTCCAGCCTGAGACCCACGATCTTGACCTCGAGACGCAAAAGAAACATACTGTCCGTTTGGCAGATGCTGGTTTATCTGGAATCATCGCCCTGGGCTCCAACGGCGAGGCCCCACACCTGGACCGCATGGAGAGAATGCACGTCGTGAAGAGTGTCGTCGACGCCTTGAACGATTCAGGGCACTCCGATTTGCCCGTTATTGTTGGCGCTTCTGCACCGTCGGTGCGAGAGACGGTCGCTTTGTGTCGCGAGGCGAAAAAAGCAGGCGGCTCACACGTGCTCATACTACCTCCCTCGTACTTCACGGCAGCGATGACACCAGATACGATATACGAATTCTACATGGAGGTTGCTGCTGCATCTCCACTTCCGGTTATTCTCTACAGCTTTCCCGCCGTTACTGCTGGGATCGAGATGAGTTCGGACCTCCTGATCCGCATCTCGAAGGGTCATCAGAATATAGTCGGAACGAAGTTCACTTGCGGCGACACCGGAAAGCTTGCCCGAGTTGCTCGTGCTATGGATGCAAAGACGCCATCGCAGCCACACAAGCCCTATTGGGCTGTTGCCGGGCTCGCCGACTTTTCACTTCAAGCACTGGTGGGGGGAGCATCTGGAGTTGTGGCTGGAGGAGCGAACGTACTTCCCAAAATGATCACGAGGTTGTACGAATTGTATCGACACGGCAGAATGGAAGAGGCCATCAACGTACAATCCCTACTGTCGGAAAGCGACTGGCCACACACGGCGGCGGGAATTGCAGGCACCAAGGCAGTCTTGCAGCAGGCTTTTGGCTATGGAGGACCGCCACGATCACCACTACGACAGTTGTCGACCCAGGCAGCTAATTCAGTAGCCAATGCCATGCAGGAGGTACTCAAACTTGAGAAGCGCCTCTGAGAGGCCAGTCCATTACGGTGCCGCACGAAGCTATTAGTCTTCTTTTGACGCGAATAGAAAACTACATTTTTGTTCTTTAATGCCTGTAGAACAACCTTCACTGACCTTATTGACTTTTTTCTGCATTGCTTGCCAGAAGCTCGAGATACAGTTGCTCATCTCCTGTAACAGGCGAGCTTGCGGAGAAACGTTCGTGCCGCTGTACTCCACTATCCTCACCCCCCTGTAAACACAAACACATAGAGCACCTTGAGCACGTGTACTGGTGTAGTAATCCAGATGTTTGAGACCCCTCATGAGGGGATAGATGTGGGGTGTGGGGTGTGGGATGTGGGGTAATTATGCACTCTATGTACTCCGTACGGATACATGTCTTTCCGCTTTGGGTTGTTAGTTGGCTGAGGTTAGTCACATTCGGGAAATGTTTCAAAGAGTGTTCGATTGCACATTATTAGCAGTAACGCCGATACCCCTAGACGCAGGCATCATATTAACCAAAGACAGTCATACAATTTCAATACATCTCGGTCACTCTTCAAGGCTCTAAAAAGCCACCGGGATAACTGATATCACTATCAGACTATCTCGCACGATGACGACCTACCAAGTTGACGATGCTGAGTTTTCCGGCCTACGGGACAAGACAGTTTTACTGACTGGTTGCGCAACGGGGATTGGAAGGGAAGCAGCGTATCTCGCACACAGTGAGTCGTGCAACTATCGTTGTTACAACACAATGAACTAAGTCAAGGTGAGAATATGGAGCGAACCTCATCCTTGGAGATTGGGCCGAGGAAGAAGGTCGATCTCTTGAATCAGAACTCAAAGAGTGAGTGTATCTTTCAATACTATTGCTATACTATTGATACAGGAGAGTAGCCAGGTTGCTAACAGCTTAAGCGAAGACGAGTTCTGTTTCAGAAAACCGATGTCTCATCTTGGCCCGATCTTCTGGCTCTGTTTGATGCCGGCTGGAAAAGATTCGGATCGTTGGACATTGTGCTAGCGAATGCTGGTATTAACGAAGTTGGCAACATCTTTGAGGACAACTACGACTCGGAAACGGGTCAGTTGAAGCCACCTGTCCTGCAAACGTTGGATGTCAACCTCTTAGGCGTTATCTACACGACGAAGCTGGCTATCCATTACTTTGCCAAACAACCAAACAAGAGGTTCCAACTCGTTTTAACAGGTTCTGCGGCGTGGTCAGTCATACAGTCATCTAAGTTTTTTGATGGTGAGCCGCTGATGTCAAAACTTTTTCCACAGTTTTCTTGACACGCCTCCTCTATGGACATACGAGGCAGCAAAGGCTGGAGTAATGGGTTTGATGAGGTCGTTGCGAACCCAATTACCCAAAAACAACAATGTGACCATCAACATGGTGGCCCCTTGGCTAACAAGTAAGGAATAAACCCCCTTCCCCCTTCCCCAAACAAGTACAATGTGTTGACCTTTGCTTTAGAGACCCCTATGCTGAAGGATGAGTTTTTGAGCGTGTGGGGCGAGCTCCCAGCTAATGAGCCTATTGGTGTTGCAAGGGCGCTTCTTCTGCCCGCAGTCCGGCCAGATATGAATGGGAAGTCCCTTTTCATAGCAGGGCATGAGATTATTG
>Ga0164242_10000526_pt1 | contig 45826 bp, 50 predicted proteins | sample OricomgcompostMG_FD_108783 | JGI IMG/M metagenome (GOLD analysis project Ga0164242, IMG submission 108783) | Miracle-Growth compost microbial communities from Emeryville, California, USA - Original compost - Miracle growth compost (MG) ... | reverse complement strand
CGAAACTGTCGACGGTTCCCTCAGTGTCTACAGAAACAGTCCACTGGACTGTTCTGGGTTTCCCTTACGCTACCCCGGTCTCCCTGCGGGAAGCCGGGTCGCTACTTTTCCCGGCGCGGGAATGGGAGTTGGTGACCTGTCCAATACTATACTTTGTATAGTATTGGACTCTGAATTACTTTGAGCTGCTATTGAACACATTGAGTGTTCAGGTTTGTATCTGTAAACCTACTTTTTTGGTTGGGTAAAGTGCTCGTGAGCCGCCGTGTAGCTGAACAGCTCTTCGGGCTTGAACCAGTGGGCTACTTCCTGCTTGGCTTCGGTCACGTCGCCCGAAGCATGGATGAGGTTCGGGATGGAAACGTTCTGGCCATTGGCATACTCGAAGCTGATGTGCGAGTAATCGCCGCGCACGGTGCCAGGGGCGGCACTTTTCGGTTCGGTGGTACCGACCATCTTGCGGACCAGCTCGACTGCCCCGATACCTTCCAGCACCATCGCCAGCACCGGGCCCTGCTGCATGAATTCAAGCGTCACGTCAAACGCTTCCTGGCCGCGGCGCGATACCATCTTGCCGATTGTTTCGTAATGGTGAAAATACTGGTCGTAATCCGGCTTTAACATCTTGGCACCGACTATTTTGAGGCCGACCCGCTCGAAGCGCGTGATAACTTCACCGGCAATTCCCCGCTGCATGGCGTCAGGCTTCAAAATGATAAGTGTTCGTTCCACGTAATTTTCCTTGCTTAGTTTTGTTCATTGTAACAGATACGGACAGATGTCGCCAGCGGCATAATTTCTAATTTTACAATTCTCAATTTCCATTCAATTTTCAATGACCCAGTGAACCAAACGCTTAGAACATTGAAACTTGAGCCTTGAATGAAAATTGTAAAATTGGAAATTGAGAACTTATAATAGTGCTTATGCGATTCGCGAAAGCAAAAACCGACTTTTTGGAATACTTGGAAATCGAGCAGAACCGTTCACAGAAGACCATCCGCAATTACGACCACTACCTGACGCGCTTGCTCGACTACGCCGGTGATATCACGGTAGCTGATATCGATGCCGAATTGGTGCGCAAATGGCGCCTGTGGCTCAACCGGCTGGGCACCAACACTAGTGACGAACTGACGCCGACGACCACGAATTACCACTTGATAGCCCTGCGCAGCTTCCTAAAGTTCTGCGCCAAGCGCAACATCCCTGCCCTCACTGCCGACAAGATAGAGCTGGCCAGGACCAAACGCAAGCAGGTCACGTGGCTGAACGAAGACGAGCTGGAGCGCATCTTTGCCCAGCCTGACACCGCAAAACTGGCCGGTATGCGCGACCGGGCGCTCTTGGAACTGCTGTTCAGCTCGGGACTCCGCGTCAGCGAGCTGGTGGGGCTCGACCGCGACCACATAAACCTGAAGCGGCGGGAGTTCATGGTGCGCGGCAAAGGCCAAAAAGACCGGCCGATATTCATCAGTCCCGAAGCGGCCGACTGGCTGCAGAAGTACCTCGATATGCGCAAGGATAACACCAAGCCCCTGTTCATCCGCTTTATGGGCAACAAAAAAGTTGACCTCAGTGGTAACTACCACCGGCTGACGGCCCGCAGCGTGCAACGGCTGGTGGCGCACTACGCCCTACTCGCCGGCATCACCAAACACGTCAGCCCGCACACCTTGCGCCACAGCTTCGCGACCAATTTACTGATGAATGGTGCCGACTTACGCAGCGTGCAGGCCATGCTGGGCCACAGCAACATCGCGACCACCCAGATATACACCCACGTCACCGACCCCCACCTTAAAGCTGTTCATGAGCAGTTCCACCATCTTTAGGAGGGCCTTGCCCTCCGGCACTAATTTCGAAGTGAATTCGAAATCGTGCCTCCTCCTGCCTGAAGCTCGGCTGGTGCCTCGTTTCTAACATTGAAGACGGTGCTTACCACCTCTAGGACTAGGAGGGCCTTGCCCTCCGGCACTAATTTCGAAGTGAATTCGAAATCGTGCCTCCTCCTGCCTGAAGCTCGGCTGGTGCCTCGTTTCTGAGGCTGATGATAGTGCGTACCCCTGCAGCCGGACTTTTACGGACAAACACCGACATTGACCGTGGAACTACCATCGGTCGTGTACAGTTTGCAGATGCCATTGGTGGCCTGGATTGCGTTTGAGGGGGCAAGTTGGTTGTTTTGGTCGAGCCGGACCTGTACGCGGCGCAATACGTCGACTGCTTTACCGGTGGAATCGACCTCTATCTGTGCCCCGACAAAGCTGACCGCCTGGCCGCTGCTCCCCTTGCCCGAGATACTGCTGACCGCGACATCTTTGTACAGCGATGTCAGACGCAGGTAGTTCGTGTGGCTAAAGTTCACATTGCTGACCGTCAGGCTGCAGCTGTCTGCCACACTGCTGCAGGTGACTTTGCCGCCCGCCCCGGCAAAGGTGAACGGAACCGCAGCGCTCTCTTTCTTGACGATCGGGGAATTCGGCGACGCGGTGGGCGGCGCAAAGACGGTCATGGTCTGATTTTGAAGATTCTGGGCGGTAAGCGTACCGGCGGCGCTGGTATCGACCAGGTCGAAGCGCAGCACACCGAAGGGGCAGGTCGCCGGCCAGCCGCCCTTGGCAGTAGTAGGAAATGTGCTATAGGCGGGACAGTTGCCAATATCATCACTCGAGCTGGGAGCCTTCGGATTCCAGGTGATGGTCAGCGTGCCGACGCCGTAGCCGCTCACATCGGGCTGTAGTGGCACGACCGTACTGTTGGTACCGACGCTGCCGTAGACGAGTGACGTGGGTGCCGTATCTACCAGGAGGCAGGAGTTGGCGACCTGGGTGTTGGTATTGTTGAGCTGGGCACCGTTATATGGCCCTGGCTGAGAGGGACAAACCGTTTTCTTCAGCGTGCTGACCGGGTTGGTCTGCATCAGTTTCTGCACCAGATTCACCCCTGTTTCGGCGGCATAGAAAGCCTGGGTGCTCAACTGATCGTCGAGCGCTTCGCGCTGGTCGCGGCGAGCGATCTGGGCAAACCCGATGACGATAAGCGTGATGACCAGCATCAGCACCAAGGTAACCAGGAATGAAGCCACGCCGGACTCATCGCTGCGTACACTTGGCCTGGTTGTCGTTTTGGGTGTCGTGGTCATGTGTTCCTTACAGTATACTCTGTTATTTATCTATGGTCAGCCGCTGCTGCACCACCGTACTAAGGGCCGAGACGGCACAATATTCCGAGCCAGCTCCCGAGCGGCACGTCAGGTCAGGGCTGGTCAGAAACGAATGGAAATTACTGTCCGTGGGCTTGATGGCCGGCGAGTCCGGGCTGCAGCCCCCATCGCTGGCCGGCGAGTACGTCCGGTTGCACAGCAAATCATAGTCGCCGTACACCACCGTGACCGATACGGCGTACAGATTATCCATGCTATCCGCCGCCGACACCCGACTGATGCCCAGCTTCGTCAGACGCATATGCGGGCTCAGCAGCTCGCTTGAGCTCGCGGCAGGCGCACTCACCGGTACCGCCGAGATGGTGCAGTTCGAGGCATTCGGGTTCAGCGCCAGCGCATAGCTGCTCTGCCAGTCACCGGTACCGTCGGGCGTGCCGCCACTTTCTAGTTTCGGGCCAAGCTGGAAGTCGTACTCCTGGTTACCGATGCAGCCGACTCCTCCGGCAGATGCAGTATCCGGCCAGCTGACCATTCCGCCGCTGAACTGTATGCCTTGGGCGATGGAATCCATGATGCTACGCGCCGTATTTTGCGTGTTCACCAGGTTGATGCCTTTGTCGTACGTTTGGGTGATGCGGATAATGCCGGTGGTGATGACGATGAGGATCACCGAAAAAACCGATGTAGCAACTAGCAACTCGATGATGGTGAAACCCTTCGACTGATGCCTCAGGCTGGAACCGGCCTGTCGATAGGTACGATTACATCGCATATCAGTACAACCCATACTCCATCTGCACGCTCGCCTGACCATCGCCTAGGATGCTGTCCCACGTAGCTTTCAGCATGAAATCTTGCCCGCTGCCGATAGAAACACCGGCTGCTTTGGTGATACTGATGGTGTAGGCCGGCTGCTCACCTGCGGCAGCCTTTTGGCCGGTCGAATCGACCACGCAGTCACTAGCCTGGGTCAGGATCGTCAGCGTATCCCCCACCCCCATACAGAAATCGCCCGACGCCGCAGCCAGGAGTGCACTGTGACCTTGCACGTTGTAGGCCTTGAGAGCTTCGGTCTGGCGCTCGAGCAGCTTCAGGGCGTTGCCCCGCTCCTGGGCGTCCTGCATGGACAGATAATTGCGGTGGGCCGTCACGTAAGCCGCCGTCAGTACCAGGCTGATGATGCCGATAGATATCAGTACCTCCACGATGGTATCGCCACGCTGACCGAAACGTTTACGCACCACAACTACCTCCGTCAAATATCTTTACGCTGACCGAATTGGTATTGGAACCGATGGTAAGCAGGCCTGACTGATTGGTCGTGCCGCTACGCAAGCAGATTGTGACCTTTTGGGCCTGCACCAGGTGGGTCGCATTGGTATCGATAGCGCTCAGCACTTGATCTTTGGTGAGATTGGTGTCGCCCGCACTCGGAACATTGATGCCGTACAGATTGGCGTGCTGCGACCCGGAGCACAAGCCACCGTTGCAGCCGTAGGTGCCGAAACTCTGCAGGAAGCCGAATGCCCGCGTCGGGTTTGCCCCGGTACCGGGGCAATTCGGATCGAGCGTGGCATCGCAGGTGTACGACATGGAGACCGTGGAAAGCCCGTTTTCGAGCGTATACCAGTTGGTGACGCCCGTCGGGAAGTTATGTGCTGCCACGACTGCGCTGGTGCGCTCCACGACCATCGGCTTCGCATCGGCAAACGAAGTTGAAACCGGTGAAGACGCGTTGGTACTGCACGATTTAAATTGGCAGCCGGCCAGCGTGTAGGCGGGATACCGTTCATTAGTGCCGCCACCGACACTGGCCGCACTACCATCTGCCAGCACGCCGAACTGGACTACTTTGCCGAGGAACACGCAGTTGTTGTTCGTGCCCTGCCCGCTTTCGTCGCTGCCATGGAACGACAGGCTACTGCCCGCGACCGAACAATCTGTCAGGCCGGGATAGTAACCGATGGCGACCTCGCGGGCAGTCTGTTGCAGCTGCGTGACCGCATCGTTGATACCCTGTTGGAACTCGGTTTTGTTCTGTTTGCCGCTGACGAGCCCGATAACACTCAGCAGCATGACACCCGTTATGGCCAGCACGATCAGGGTTTCGACAATAGTAAAACCCGCGCTGAACCGGTTGGCGCCACCCTGTTTCATACGCTTAAAGTATACCATAAGCATCACGCCCGCTACACCGTTAAAAGGTTCTGATACCACGAGATGATATGGGCGCCATACAGCTGCACGATGACCGCCGCCAGCAACAGATACGGGCCGTACGGTATGCGGGCCTTCATGCCGCCCTTGCCTTTCGCTACCAGCGGCAGACTGCTGAGCGTGCCGAGTACCGACGAGAAAAAGAGCAGCACCAACGCCCGGAGCGGACTGGCCGCGATCAGCCCCAGCGCAAAAGCCAGTTTGACGTCGCCGCCGCCGATCCAAGCGCCCTTAGACACCTGGAACAGCGCCCAAAACAGCCCGGCTATGATCACCATACCCGCGGCCGGCTGCCATAAATCGGCCCAGCTGTGGCGCCACATGGCCACCACGATGACCTCAGCCACGGCCACAACCGCCAGCGGCAACACGATGCGGTCCGGCAGCGTGAACCAGCGCAGATCGTACACCGCAAGCGCCATGAAGGCGACCACGAAGGCCAGCCAGACGATAAGCTGGAACTGTCCCACGCCGTGCGTGCCGAGGGGCCATGCCAGGTACGACCACACGAACAGGCCAGCCGTCAGTAGTTCTACTAAAGGATATTGCCAGGAGATGGGCTTACTGCAATATCGGCACTTACCTCGTAGACTCAGCCAGCTCAGCACGGGCACCAAATCACGCCCAGCCAGCTCGTGGTGGCAGTGCGGGCACATGCTGCGGCCTTTCAGGATAGAATACTGCTCCCGCAACTTTCGACTTTCGACTTTCAACTTTCGACTCGCCAGCTCCTGCTGGCGCAGGCGCCAGACAAGCGCATTCACGAAACTTCCGAATATCAGCCCCAGTATAATCAGCACCGTAATAATCATTACCGTTATGGTACCACAAAAGAAATAAGCTCCCTAAGGAGCTTATTTCGTTGCCGGTGACTTATCTACTAAGATGAAGTACACTGGTCGGCGTTTTCGATGTGATAGTAGGCCGCAACGCTGCGGGCGCTGGCAGCTACCGGGGTGTTGCCATTACAGCCAGCCCCCTCGAGAATCAGCACCGTGTCGGTATCGGGCGCACTGATGCCAGTCGTGAACTTTTCAATCGTGACTGTACCGCTGTTGTAATACCCCAGATTCGCTTGTGAGGTTGCACTGCCACTGGCCCCAAGCGTTAACGTACTGCCACTCAGTAAGACTGGTGCACTGCTTCCGCTGGTACCAGTAGCCGGTAACGCACCAGCGTTGTTGCTTTCATATTCGCCGACTGCGCCCAAGATGGCCTGGACGTCGTTTTTGCGCTGCGTGTTGCGTGAGTTACGTTGCAGGTTCGGGACCGCCAAGAAGACGATCAGCAAGATCAAACCGGCGATTGCCAGCACAATCAGGACTTCGATAATGGTGAAGCCATCTGATTTCTGTTGTTTTAATTTTTGTAACATGTTGCAAGTGCCCCTTTGCGTTCGTTATTAAATACTTATGGTTGCATAGTACGGTTCCGTACACTAAAAAGCAAGCAGTTATCCACAGGTGTGGCTAGGTGCCGACGCTGCTCGTGAAGCTGCTGTTGCCTGCCAGGCCGTAAATCGGTAGTAGCACCGCCGCGACGATGATAAAGGCCACGACACCCAGCAGCACCATCATGACTGGCTCGATGATGGATGAAATAGAGGCGATTTCGTTATCGACCTCTTTTTCGTAGTAATCGGCCGTCTTGCCCATCATCTGCTCCATGGCGCCGGACTGCTCACCGATTTTCAGCATGTTGGGTACCAGCGGCAAGAAGTTCGGGTCGCCCTCGATAGCCGTAGCCAGCGATTTCCCACCCTTCACCTTTTCGGCGGCATGAATAATCGAATCTCTGATGTGTACGTTATTGATGGCGTTACCGGTGATTTCCAGCATCTGCAACAGCGGCACACCGCTGGCTACCAGGGTCGAACCGGTGCGCGTGAAACGGGCCATGTACATTTTCATGAACAGCCGCCCGACCGGCCAGCCGCGCATCTTGAACGCATCGACGAACTGTTTGCCCGGCCCCGTCCGTGCCCAGCGGATCGCAAAGAAGACGAGCAGCACCAGCACCAGGAGCACCACCCACCAGTATTTGATAGTGAAGTCCGAAATGGAAAGCATGATGCGTGTCACCAGTGGCAGCGTCAGGCCGCCCACACCGTTGTAGAGCAGCTTTACCTGCGGCAGCACCTTGACGACCATGAACCCGACGACGGCGATCATGACCACCACGACGATGATCGGGTACGTCAGCGCGCCGCGCACCTTGCTGGCGAGGTCGGCGTCCTTTTCCTGCTGGATCGCCAGCCGCTCCAGCGTGGAATCAAGCGTTCCGGATGTCTCGCCGGCCGCCACCAGGCTGATATACACTTGGTTGAAGACTTTCGGGTGCTTGGCCATAGCCACCGACAGCGTACTACCACCCTCGACGTCAGCGATAATCTTACCAAGCACGATTTTCAATGCTTTGTTGGAGGTTTGGTCATTGACGCTGCGCAGCGCCTGTAACAGCGGCAGACCGGCGTTGATAAGCGTGCTGAGCTGGCGACTGAACAGCACCCGGTCTTTGGCGCTGACACGGCCGCCCAGTTTGCCACCGACGCCAGCAACCCCTTTTTCGGCCAGCTTGATATCGGTCGGCACCAGCCCCTGCTCACGAATCGTCTTGGCAGCACCGGCTTCACTGTCGGCTTGCACGGATGATTTGACCTGCTGGCCGGTCTGCGTATTGCGCGCCGTGTACGTATATGTCAGCACAAGTCGCTCCTTTCAGTCGCTCCAATGATCAATTTACAATTTTCAATTTTCAACCCAGTAAACCGCTGCGCAGTTGCTTTTTCATTGGTAATTGGTAGTTGGTAATTCATTGGTAATTGAAAATTGATACTTGAAAATTGGAGCAACGCGACTTAGTCCCTCATAAGCCGGTCGAGCTCGTCTTGGTCGACGGCGAAGTTACGGGCTTCATCGTAGCTGATGGTACCGGCGTGAATCAAGGACACGAGCGTTTTATCCATGCTCTGCATGCCGAACTCTGCCCCGGTTTGGATAACGGCGTCGAGCTGGTGGGTCTTGCCCTCGCGGATAATGTTGCGCACGGCCGGCGTCGCCACCAGGATTTCGGCAGCCGCCACCCGGCCGCCGCCGATGACCGGCACCAGTCGCTGCGACACGATGGCCATCAGGATGTTACTGAGTTCGGCCCGGATCTGTGCCTGCTGATGCGGCGGGAACACGTCGATCATACGGTCGATACTCTGGGCGGCGCTGTTGGTGTGCAGCGTAGCGAACACCAAGTGGCCCGTTTCGGCGATGGTGATGGCGCTGGCGATGGTTTCGAGGTCGCGCATCTCCCCCACCAGCACGACATCCGGATCCTCACGGAGGGCTGAACGGAGCGCCGCGCTGAAGCTGTAGGTATCGTAGTGCACTTCGCGCTGAACGATGACCGATTTTTTGCTCTTGTGAGTGTACTCTATGGGGTCTTCGATGGTAATGATGTGTGCCGCCCGGTCCATGTTGATCTTGTGCACCAGGGCCGCCAAAGACGTCGATTTGCCGGAGCCGGTCGGGCCGGTGACCAGCACCAGGCCGCGCGGGAAATCAGCGAATTTGCTCACCACCGGCGGCAAACCAAGCTGCTCGAGCGTTAAGATCTCATTCGGAATAAGCCGCAGCGCCGCCGCCAAGTTGCCCCGCTCGTGGAACGCGTTCACGCGGAACCGACCCAGGTCACCGAAGGCGAAACTGAAGTCGAACTCTTTATCTTTCAGCAGGATCTGCTTCTGGTCTTCATCCAAAATGGCGAAAATCAGCGCCTCGACCGATTCTTCGGTCAGGACATCCGCCCCCGTCACCGGCGCCAGCGATCCATCGATACGGATCATCGGCGGCAAACCCACCTGGATATGTAAGTCTGAGCCCTTTTTCTTGACTACTTCCTCGAGGAGGATTTCGATTCTTGGTTGTCCTTGCATTGCCACCCTGTTAGCTCTTTCTGTTCTTTCGTTACGCACTGTCGGCCGATGCGACGCGGTTCACTTCCGTGGTGGTCGTGTAGCCGGCCAGTGCTTTAAGGTATCCGTCCTGACGCATGGTTATCATGCCTTCTTTTTGGGCCTGTTCCTGGATTTCCGTGCTGGTCGCCCGTTTGAGGATAAGCTGCTGGATCTGCTCGCTGATGTCGAAGACTTCGTAGATCCCCATCCGCCCCCGGTAACCGCCAGGCGTATCCGGACTGTCTTTGCCCTTGGTTAAAGTATAAGCTGAATCGGACGAAAGTGGCAAGCTTTCGTAGCCGAGGTCTTTGGCGGCAGCCGGCATATTCTCTTTCGTATCGGGCAGCAGCGAACCGAGGGTCGCCTGGATGGCCGCCGTTTCGGCCGGATCCGACTGGTAGGTTTCCGTTTTCGGGCCGATACGCCGCACCAGCCGCTGGCCGATCACCGTGTGCACCGTGCTGGCGATCAGGAACGGCTCGACACCCATATCAAGCAGACGCGGCAAGATGCCGGCAGCGCTGTTGGTGTGCAGTGTAGAGAACACCAGGTGGCCGGTGAGCGAGGCCTGCACGGCCAGCTCGGCGGTTTCCTTGTCGCGGATCTCCCCCACCATGACGATGTCGGGGTCCTGGCGCAAGATAGAGCGCAGGCCGCTGGCGAACGTCAAGCCGACATCGGCGTTCACCTGGATCTGATTGACGCCGTCCATCTTGTACTCTACCGGGTCTTCGAGCGTCACGATGTTGACGCCGTCGCTTTTCACCTCTTGCAGCAGCGCATACAAGCTGGTCGATTTACCGGAGCCGGTCGGGCCGGAAGTCAGGATCATACCGTTGGTGCGGGTCAATCCCTCGCGGATAGTGCGCAGTGCCCGGCCGCTGTAACCCATATCTTCCAGTCGCAGACTGGTACCGGATTTGTCGAGCAGACGGATGACCACCTGCTCGCCCCACACCACCGGGCTGATGGAAATACGCAGGTCGATATCCTTACCGGCGGCATTGATAGTGAATTCGCCGTCCTGCGGGATGCGGTGCTCATCGATTTTCAGATTGGCCAAGATTTTGATACGCGAAATCAGCGGCGGCTCAGTGCTTTTCGGCAGTTTCATGATCTCGCGCAGGATTCCGTCGACCCGACAGCGGATTTTCAAAGAATCTTTGAGCGGCTCGATGTGCACATCGCTGGCCCGGTTCTTGGCGGCATAGTCCAGGATGGTACTGAGCGCCTTGCTGATCGGCGAATCCTGCACGATCGCCTTGATGTTCAGTACTTTTTTGCCGTCTTTGTTGTCGTTGCCCTGCCCAGTCTGGTCGGCCTCGGCCGTCTGGCCCATAGCCGCGATCTCACCGGCGACGTCTTCGGTCAAGGTGGCCTGGTACTGGCGCAGCACCTGGCGGATACCTTCTTCGGAAGCGGTGTAAACCTTGAGCGGCCGGCCGATGCGGTTACTCAGGAAATCCACCGCCTGCACGTTGTCGGCATCCAGCATGGCTACCACCAGACGGTTCTGCATTTCACCAAGCGGCACTGCCATGTAGCGCTCGGCGACATCTTCCGGCAGCAGCGACAATACTTTCGGGTCGATCCGGGCTTCGCTCAAGTTCACATACGGGATCTTATTGACGTGGGCGATGGTTTTGGTCAGCTGTTCGTTGGTGACCTTGCCGTTTTTGACGATCAGCCCCAAAAACGGCGTGGCGGTGCTTTTGGCCTCGGCCTTCAGCTGCGCGAGTTCCTGCGTGGTCAGCCGGCCCTCCGCGACCAATGCTTCTTCTACCTGCTTCTGACTGGCGTCCGATAAAACACTCATCCGCGCGCCCCGTTATTGACCCGTAGTAGTACTGAATGGATTCTGGTTGGCGTTATTGCTGATTTGGACCTGCTGAGCCGGATTGACACTTTGCGCGTTGAAATATTTGCTGCTAGGTTTGACGAATGAGGAGTCGATCGCATCGACGGTCGGCACCTTTTGCTGCCGATTGGCCGGCGTCACGAAGAGCCGGGTAGAGACCACGAACGACACGACCGCACTGATAAAGGCTATGACGATGATAAGTGTCAGATCTTTCTGCTTCATAGGACTCCCTCCGATCGCAGAGACATGAGACATGAGTCATGAGTCATGAGGGCTGCTTTGAAACCCGAATCCTTGACTCTTGACTCTTGACTCTTGACTCTCATTTTATTACCTCCGTCTGGACGTTCAGCGTCTTGGCCGGCTGGTAGAACGTCTGGGCGCTTATGTTCAAGGTCAGCTGGGTCTGGTCACCCGAAATCTGCAAGGTCTGTATCTGGAACGGCCGGATCGAGTGCTCGAACTCGTCGACCAGCTTCTGAATACTCGCATAATCGCCGGTCACCGAAATCTGGAACGGCATCGCCACCGACTGCGGCGCTACGCTGCTCGCGTTGGCACTCTGGGCGACTTCATCGTCGGTACCGCTGATGCTGTTGATCTGCACACCAGCGCTTGTCAGCAACGCTTCCAGACTGTTAGTCAGCGCCGGGAAATCGTAGCTACTCGGCAGCGCGTCGAGGATGATATCGGCATTGTTGCCGTCCTGCGGGCCGGTACCGTTCGACAAGCCGCCGATGATGTTGTTGGTAGTGCTGGTAAACGCATTGTAAGAAGACCGCAACGAGCCCGTGGCGTTCAGATCGCTTTTGATCCGCGTCAGCGTCTTTTTCTCGGCACCGATGACACGGTTCTGGTAGGCCGCCTGGCTGATGAGCGCCTTGCTGGCCACCAGTGAAAAGATCACGACGAACGCGGCGATGGAGGTGATGACCACCACCGATGTGTTAGCTTTATCGATCAGTGCCCGTTTGGTAGAAGGTTGCTGTTTGTCCGCCATGCTTAACTACTCGCCTGCTGCTTAAATAACTCGGTAGTATTGGTGACGGTACCGCTGGGTATACTGAGCGTCACACTGCTGTTGGCATTGCTGAAAATCTGCGGATCGAAACTGAGCGTAATCTGGTACGTCGCTCCTTTACTGTCGCGGCCGAACGATGCCAGCACGACATCCGTAAACGCCTTGGCGCTTGTGGTCGAGGGCGAATCACCATCGGTCGTCGCTTTGTAGGTCGTGGCCTTCAGCGTGTCGGTGTAGGCGTTGACGCCGTCCAGCGTCGGAGCCTCACCGCTGATGGTAGCGGTGTTGGCAGTGAAATCCATCTCGAGGTTACTGATGGTCACCTGGGCCGGCGTGACTTTGGCGATGTAGCCGAACAAGCGCGAAACCACAGCCTTCTGGTCGTGCAACGAGGTCAGCGTATTGAGCTGGTTCTGCACGGTCAGGATCTTGTTGATGTTCGGCACGCTCTTGAGCTGGTTGCTCTTGGTGGTGATATCGGCACTTAGATCACGCAGGTTCTTTTTCTGCACCACATCGACCGTTACGAGCGCCAGCAGGAAGACAAACAGGCTGACCGCCCCCGCCAAGATGGCGATGAACGACACCAGCCGCTTGACGCGCTGGGCTTTCAGGTACTGCAGTTTGACATCGGGCAGCAGATTGAATTGAATCATGACGCAGCTCCCTCTGGTCGCAGAGACATGAGATATGAGTCATGAGTCATGAGGGCTGCTACGCAGCCTGAATTCTTGACTCTTGGCTCTTGGCTCTTGACTCTAGCCATCATTCGTTCCTCTCCGCCAGGCCGACCGCGACACTGAACTGATTCGACACCGCCAGCAGCTCATTCTGCCGCTCGGCAGCGAAAGCCACGTTACGCCAGGCATTGCCGATTTCGACATTCAGACCGAATTTGTTCGCCAGGTACAGCGGGAATTCCGGAATAACCGAGGCGCCGCCGGTAACGATGATCCGCTCCATCTTGGCATCGGGGTAACGTGCCTGGAAGAACTTGATGGATTTATCGATTTCGCTCACCAGCATGTCCACCGTACCGACGATTGCCTGGAACACCTGCCCTTCCAGCTTGTCTTTACTGACGCCGAATTTGTAGACAAACTGCTGAGACTGCTTATCATCGATGTTCAGGTTCTGCTGCGCGGCGCGCAAGATGGCATCTAGCCCGGTCGGGATGGAGCGCACCAGCCGCGGCACATTCGCCATGGTGATAACGAGGTCGGTACTGCTCTGCGCCATGTCGAGCACCAGCTGCGGCAGCGGCGCATCCGTTGGCACCAGTGCCCGTGACAGTGCCAAGCTGTCGGGCTCAAAGGCGATCACATTCAGGCCGATGGCCTCGAGCATGTCCAGCCGGCCTTCTATGAATTTGTTCGGCACGCTGCTCAGTAATATTTCCACCTTTGATTTATCAGTGGGCGAATCCCCGGCCAGCGCCCAGTCCAGCTTGCTTTCAGCCGGCGGCGTCGGGATGAGCGAATCTGCTTGGTAGTGAATGGCCTTATCGAGCTCGGCGTTATCCAGCCGATCGAAATCCGCCACCGTCGTAAAGACGCGTGACGATGGCAGCCCGACCGCTACATCTTTGGTATCAAGCCTCGCTTCTTTGACCAAGTTGGCGATGACGGCCGCGATTTTCTGCTGGTCCGCCTTGCTGTCGCTTATAGCCAGCTTCGGATCTATTGGTACGTAGGCGTACTTCACCAGCGTTTTGGTGGTGCCGGTGGTACGCAGTTCGACCAACCGGACACCGGTGGTACCGATATCGAGCCCGAAAAACGATGACACACCGGTGGCAATGCTCATTTGTCCAGAGCTCCGACTTGTTTGAACGTTTTTGTCATTTTACTAATATCCGCACCCTTTCGTCTTGCCCGGCATAGGGATGCCTACGCAGACTGCTAAGTTACCCCGATTATAGCATAAGCGCTACACCTATACGCAAGGCATAACCAATTTTCAATTTCCAGTTTTCAATTTACAATCAATTTTCAATGACACAATTACCTCAAAAATTCGACCTCGAAGAACGCACTGCGCTATTCGGTGAATCGATTATCGGCCTATGCCGTACTATTAAACAAGACTCGATCACCCGTCCACTCATTGATCAGCTTATACGATCTGCAACTAGTATCGGAGCTAATTACATGGAAGCAAACGGGGCCAGCTCAAAGCGAGACTTCAGGAGTAAGGTCTACATTTGCAAAAAAGAGGCTCAGGAAAGCCAGCACTGGCTACGTATGCTCAGTGTCGCTGCGCCGCAACATACCGCAGATCTGCGTGTACTATGGCAAGAATGTCATGAGCTTGTACTTATTTTCCAGAAGATTACGTCCAGCTTGAATCATTGAAATTTGCAAATTGAATGAAAATTGCAAAAATTGGAAAATTGAAAATTATAAGCACTATCAGCTGTCTTATAGCGACTTGCGTTCGCTATAAGACAGGAGGCAGGCTGGTGACCGCATCGTAGGCCGGCGGCGTACCGCTAGCCGGCGGCTGGGCCAGCCAGGTAGCCGGGCTGTAATCGAACTCTTCTGATGCGTTGTTGCTGCCCGGACCGCTATCGGTCACCGAATAGCGTAGCGAGCCGTTCTGGCCCATGCGATAGAACTCGATGTTATTCGCCACGAACGAACCATACACCGTCAACTTGGTATTACATGCAGGATAGATGTTATCCGTAGTATCGCAATCGTTGATGGTACCGTTCTGAGCGATGTAGTTGCCCGCCAGGTTGCTCACGTTGCTGGCGATGTTTATATCGTTGTTCTTGACGACCAGCGAGAACGAAGGCATATCCGCAATAGTCGCACCGGGGTTAGAAAACGCTATCGGCCCGCTGATAGTCACCGGCCAGGCTGAGTAAATCAGCACATGGTGGCCTTGCGTGATCGTGCCGGACAACTGCAGGGTGTCCGATGCCACATAGGTACCATTCAGCGAAGACACGTCAACTGCACCCGACAAGCTGTTAGAAGCTGTCTGGGTCGGCGCGCCGCCGTAGTAGTCGGGGCTACAGCCAGACGAAGATGTCCCGTAATCACCGCCGTACTTACTGGTTGCGTCATCGTTACCGAAACTGAGCGTCTTAGGTGCAGCCACCGTCGAACCGGTAATCCCACCGCCCTGCGCACTGGCAAAGCCCTCGTCGGTAATGTTGATCGCGATCGGTTTCACCGACAGCGCAGCCAATGCCGTGCCAGAGCCACCATACGGATTCACCCCAGTATTGAAGGTTTGTATGCTCGCCGTACTGCTATTCGTACAGCTGACGTTATTGCCGTTCAAAAAGCCAGTCCCAGCCGCCACGTCGCCGCCGAACACCTTCAGATACGGCTCATTGACCACCGGCGTGCTGCAATTCGACCCGGAGACCATACCACCATCACTCACCACAATGACACCAGCATCATTTACCTGGTCACCTGTCGGTGTCACCGTGTAGCTAGCGCATACCTCTCCACCGAGTGGCGCCGGCTGACTTATCGTGCAGCTCATGCCCGGTATGGGCGCTGCAGACACTTCGGCCGAAGTACCGCTTGAGCCGCTAGTAACCGTAAACGGACCACTAGCAGAACTGCTGCATGTGAGTAACTGCCCTTGCATCCTGGCCGTAAAGCTCAGGCCGCTGGTTATGCTGTACGGGACTCGCACACCCATACCTTTCGGGGCCGAAAATCTTACATCCGCGGTCGCTGAAGCCGATCCGTTGGAAGGATTCTCGTTGCTGTTCTTGCTAGCTACCGCTGACACGCTAACGACATTGAAGTTCCGATACCGGCAGGCATTCATCTGGTAGGCATTGACTGTGTTACTGGCAGTTCTGTCACCGCTGATATTCGTCGGAGTAGTATTATATGCATACTCGGCAGTGCCCGTATAGTAGGCGTAGCAGCCGTTGGAAGAGCTGGTGTACTCCAGCTTGTAGCCGCTGCCGCAACTGGCATCCGTGTGATACGCGCACACGTTACTTCCCGGATACCAGGTATTCGGAGATTTACAATTTTTTTCTGATTTGTTTACCGAGTAGTAACACCTGCCATTCTGCGATTTCCAGGCTCCGGGGCACGGATCAAACGAGCTATAGGAGCGGACACAGGAGCCTGACGGCGTCGTCGTAGACCCGTCGTCGCAGTCGCGGTGGTCAATCGAAGTAGATGCAGTGTAGGTGTATGCCTTGTAATGCGTATCGTAACTGACCGCGGCTTGGTCCGCATCGTATGGGTAATTCGTGATGTAGTTGGAATAGTCCAGTTTGACTGTCACGCTGTCGCTAGAAGTGTTATAGGCACTTACGGATACCACGGTGGCAATTTTATTCTTGTCGGTAATCTTAGTTTCACCAGCCAGAGGATTATCGGATACGACGATGTTGTCTATATTATTGCTCGGTACATATTTCGTGTAAGTACCGCCCCGAGTCGTAGTGTACGCGGGCGGACCGCTGAGCGGGTTCGGCGTCTTATCCGCCAGCACCACATCAACCTGTGCACTGCTGCCTATCGTGCCGTTCGGGCAGTCGCTGAGTGACCCAGGGCAGGTAGCGGTGTCGGTAACCGTGTAATCGTTGCTGCCACCCTTGTCTGCCACCACCAGCTTAAGGGTTATCATCCCCGTCGGGTGTACGGAGGTATTGCTGCCGCTGAAATTCTTTGCGGTAGCCTGCGATATATTGCTCGACCCGCTTGAGTAACTATGCGCCCCGGCACCGGCACCACTTTCCGTGGCAGTCGTCGCGCCATCCGGGTCGTAGAATGTACCGTGCCACGAAACGCCACTGGCCGTGCACGATGCTGTAATCTGCCCCTTCGGATTGCCATTACACTGGGGCTGCCCATGGGTATCGACCTTCTGGTACCCATGATAATCGCCATCCTTATCCACATCTCTCACCTGGAGTTGTATGGGCCACTGATTGTCCGCAATCGACGGAGCAGACCATTCCACCGGATCGTTCCCCAGCGTGGACCCATCGGCATCCTTGCCGCTCTGCGATCCGTTTATCTGCGTCGTACCATCATTGGCGGTAAGCCGGGCACGGGTCGGGTACTGGCTGGTAGCGTCATCGTCATGGAACCGCACGACTACATCATAGGTACCATTGGCATTACAGGTCACACTCACGAACTGCCCCACCGGATCCGTATCATTAGGTAGCGGCGTTTTATTCAGCGGGTTGCCACAGTCTATTTTGATTTCCGTGTAAGTCGTGCCTGTATTTACATTGTAAAGGACCAGCGACGGTACATCCGTCGGACTGCCCGTAGTGTAGAAGACGTAATCATTCTGGTCGGGAAGGTATGCACTGTTGAGCGCAGTAGTGCGCGACATGATCCGTATGCCGATATCGGAATTGTTGACCCTCTGTTCAAAAGCTGTATTAGAAGTATTAGTAGGGCTACCGTTGATGAGACTTACATAAAACCTCCGGGCACTGCTGCTTTCAACTTCGTTGATGAAATCACTTTTACACTGAGCTAAACCAACGTTGCAGTTGCCACCACCGCCAAAGTCATCTTGGGCATAGCCACCGAAATGGCCGGGGTCCACATCGCTACCGCCGGCACCATATATTTCACAGCTGAAATCTTTACTACTGAACCAGCCGTACCCGTCCGTTCCGCAGGCACCGGCATGAGTAGACCCTGGCGCCAGTAGCGCTCCGCCGAGCAAACACGCCAGGCCGACTACTACCGCCAGCCATACCCGCAGCCCGAAATGCGGCCGCCAGATATTGCGCCTCACTACTGTGCCTCCGCTTGCAGTTCGGCGATCTTCGCCTTCAGCCCGGCATTGCCAGACGGAGTGACCGGCTTGCCGATACGCTGCAGTTCCAGCTGATAGTACTTGAGAGCCAGTGGTTTCTTGCCCACCTTCTCAGCGTTTTGCGCGATCCAGTTCGCACTATTGGCCGTCGGGTTCAGCTGTTCCGCCAGCTGGGCGAATTGCAGCCCGTTCGCATAATCTCCATTCGTATAGGCCAAGTTCGCCTTTTGCTCATACAGCTTGCCCTGTTCTGTTTTATCACCCGTCTGGCTGATCGCTTGGCTCAGCACTTGCTGCGCCTGCTTATAGTCGCCACTCAAGTACAAGCCGGTTGCCTGCTGGCTGACGGTCACTTTGCTTGCTTCGCTTGGCGACTGGGCTGAATGCCGGCTTTGGTACAGGGCGACGCCCGCTGTGACCACAGCGGATAAAATCACGAAACATATGACACCGATAATCCAGAGTTTGGTGTGCAGCCTGGAGCGTGGAACCCGGGAAACTACCACGGATTCGGTTGTGGCCGGCATTTTACCCTGTTTATCTTGCTCGCCCATAGATACCTTGCAGTATAGCAAAGGGCTTATGCTAAGTCACCACTTCTTTTGTTCACTATTCGAATGATATTGAACACAAGAAGTGCCATGTCAGATTGCGTGTACCCTTGGGAGGATACGAGACATGTACACAAGGGACGTACGGCGGGGGTTGGGGTGTGAGCGCATGCCTGGATGGCACGCCTATTGTAGCGCTTAAAGCACTCACACCCCGTCCCTACCGAACTACATGTGCACCACGACCGGCGCCGAGAACTTCTCAGCGTAGGCGCGGCTGCTCATGCGAGCCTTCAGGATACTTCTCCCTGTCGGCACATTGAGCGTGATGCGCACCCCGCCATTGCTGTTCGTGAGCGCATGCCCCGCAACGTGCCACCTGGCTGTGTGGCCCCGCTGCTTGTGCAGGTAGTACACCGTCACCTGGTGGCGGCTGACTGCGGGGTGCGTGTGCACGTACCCGTACAGCTGACCGTGGTGTACGGCAACCGACAGCGTCGGCTTCTCCACGGGGTGGAAAATCGTCACCGTCGTGCTGGCGCTGGCGTCACTGGAGGTGACGACAATGTGATCCCGCCCGACATGGTGCGTCCGATAGCGGAAGACCGCACGACCGTTCGCGTTGGTCACCACGGTGCCCGATGCCTTATCGGCGCCGGTCACCGTGACGGCGACCGTGGTGTTGGCGGCTGCGCTGCCATCGCTGCTCGTGGCCGCGATGCCAACTCTTTCGATACCGCCAGCGCGGACGCCCCGGCTGGGCGACAGCACCACCTTGGCCTGGCTTGCGACGGTGACGTCGGCATAGGCCGTAACATGGCGTCCCACCCCATCCGTAACGGTCAACGTCACGTGGTACATACCAGGCTGGGCGTACGTGTGGTTTCCCGGATCGGCCACGCTGTTGTTGTACGTGCTGCCATCACCGAAGTCCCACAGGTACTGCAGCGGTGCCGTGCCGGTCGAGGCTGAACCGTCAAAGTTGACGACCAAACCCAGGGCCGGCATCGGCAGCGCCTTGAATGCGGCCTGCGGACCGTTGTCCACCGGCGGCGGAGGCGGCGTGTTATTACACCCACTGGCGTCGAAGGTGTTCGAGAACGACCACGACGTCTGTGCACCCTGCGGGAACGCATAGCCGGTGTCGGGCGTGGCCGTGTAGGTCACGTCTTCACCCGGCTGCAGCGCGGTGGAACCACTGTGGTTCCAGACCACACCATCCTGCGCCACTGGGGTTACCGTCTCGGCAGTACTGGCACAGCTCGGCGTCGTTGCAGTCGGCGCTTGTGGCGTCACGGACGTCGGCAGCGCAACGACCTGGTTGACCGTCACGGAGACAGTCGCACTGGCCGTTCCGCCGTTGCCGTCAGAAATCGTGTACGTGAACGAGTCGCTACCGTAGTAGCCCGTCGCCGGTGTGTACACGACCTGGTTGCTCACGATACTGGTTGTACCGTGGCTGGCACCGCTGGCGTCAGTTACCGTCAGGCTGTCGCCATCGGGGTCGCTGTCGTTCGCCAGCACGTCCACCGTGGCGGCCGAGTTCTCGTCGGTCGTCGCCGTGTCGTTCTGTGCCACCGGGTCGTGGTCGGTCGGCGTGGTGCCATACGGCGTCACTGATGTAGTGATTGGCCCATACTCTGGGTCACCGACCGGGTCAACGATCTCCCAATCAATAGTAGCCGCCGCATACGGGTCACTAGTTGTCAGCGACCACACACCATCGTTCGTGAATGTTCCCGATGTACTTCCGGGCTTGAGACACACGGTATAGCCAGGAGTCGTCGCCGGTACGGTCACGAACTCAATCTTGCACGCTCCGCCCGCATCACCGGTACCAGAGATGGTGACCGTCAACGTGACCGTATTGTCAGCGTTCTGCGTGGCGGTTGCAGTCGCAGTAAATCCTCCGGCTGCGTTAGCGCTCGTAGCGTTCACGAGGCCGAGGAGTACGCAGGCGATGGTGGCGACTAGCGCGGTAAGAACTCGGAAGTGCTTCGAGGTTCCAGGGGCGTGGAAGAAACGGTTTGTCGAACCGCAACTTCCACTTCGGTGAGAAGGGTGGCGGAGCCGCCCCCCATTGAGTGGAAACATAGCATCCACCCCTTTCTGTGGTTGTTGGCAGGCGCCAACGGTATCTCCCCTGTGGAGACACGGAATGAAAACTCTTGCCCCGTAAGGCTACGCCACCAAAAAAGTCCTCGTTCCGTGTCTCATGCATGGAAAATACCCTCAGAAAGGTTGTACATATTTTGCAATCTGACATGTTAATGTGCCAACCGCTACGGCCGGGCTCACGCGAGCACTAAAAACAAATGGTTGCTCCAGCGGAATACTCCGAACCTTGGTTAACTTAGTACAATTTTACCTCAAAAATGCTTAATTGTCAACCTATTTTGCTTGTGCCTGAGCTGCCAGAATGATGGATAAAACAAGAGTGTAATGACATGTCAGATTGCGATTGCCGGGGAGCGGCGACAGGTGGCGATGGCCGAGGGGTGGGCGCTAGGAGCGCATCATGCAAGCGCGTGCGCCCACCCCTGGCCTTCTACCGTTTCGCTGCCGCGACCAAAGTGGCCACGACCGCGATGTTGTCGAGCGATGTATCTCCCGACTCATACTCGCAAGTCACGAGTACGATATCCCTTGCGACATGCTGTCCGCAGTCCGGAACTTGCAAGCTCCCGGACTTCGGCGACGAGCCGACGGCGCAAACCTGGTAGGTCAGCACGCCGGTAGCTGTCGTAGCGACAATCCGATCCCCTGTGTGGACTGTGTAGCCACCAGGATGGTGCTGGATGGCCGTGAACGGACAGGTATGGTGATGGCAGGCGTGCCCATACACATACACCGTGCCCGTCCCGGGTGCGGTTGGGAAGCTGGCTTGCTCCACCCACACCGCGGTGTCCCACTGCGGCGGATCTACCGGCTCGTAGGCGCCATTCGGCCGCTGCTGTGCCTGGTACGGCGCAACGTTGGCGTCAATGGTCACCTGCGCTCCCTGCAAGGAGAGCGTGAAGCGGCGATCACCGGCCGGGGGTGCCGGTACTTGGAAAGAGTCGGGCGCACTACTCTGCTCCACTGGTGGCGAAGCCGAGTTGCCCGGCAGTGTCGGCGTGCTGCTTGCAACCGAAATCGGTGGCGGAGCAGACACAGCCGACGATGCGGCTTGTCCATCTGCGCCACCCCGCCCCATGACGAGGCATGCTCCCAGTGTGAATACACCGGCAGCCGTTAGTACGGGTGTGAGCAGCCTACGCGTGCCGGCCATGACGGCGCATCATGAACGCTACGCCGCTTGCCAGCAGCACAGCGATCACACCTACCAGCACGATCTTGCCGAGCGGGCTGGACGATGCCGAGTCACCCGTGTTGCCGGGCGGCGGTGTGAACGTCACCGGCGGGACCGTCCCTGTAGACGTAGTCGGCGTCGGTGCCGGTGTCGTCGACTTGGTGTGCGTCGGCGGCGCTGTCGTAGTTGACTGCGTCGGCGGCGGTACCACCGTCGTGCTCTGCGTGGGCGGAGGTACCGTGGTCGTAACCGGCGGCGGTACAACCGTCGTGGTCGTCGTCGAAGGCGGCGTCACCGGTGTCGTCGAGGTCGTCGGCGGCGGAGGTGGCGTGGTCGACTTCGTGGGCGGCGGCGTGTGCGTCTTGCTCGGTGTCGGCGTCGGCTTGGTATGCGTGTGCGTCGGCGGGCAAGGCGTCTTGCTGTGGGACGGCGGCGGGCTGGTCGGAGGCGCCGTCTTGCAGGCTGGTTGACTCGTGAAACTCCACGATACCACCACACTGCTGTCGCCGCCGGCGTTCAGCACACCGCCATTGATGAGCCCGTCCACGACTTGCTTGTCCCGACTGGTGTCGTACTTATAGACATCAGTCTGGATGGTGTGGCCACACGTCGGCGCAGCCGGATTGTGCTTGGGGCTCAACTCGTCCTGCGGGTACGTGATATGGCTGGCTGAGCCGCTGGCGTCCACCATCACCCACGAGACCGTTTTGGTCTGGTGCTGCGGTGGTGGAGTGTAGTGTCCGTTGCCCTGCTGCCACGAACCATGCCCATGGTACTTCCCCGAGTGATGGCCCTGCGACGAGTGGCCGCCCCAGTCCGAGCCGTGCGAATGCGCGCTCGCGCTGCTGGCAAACACCAGGCTGAGCGCGAGTAGCGCAAGCGCCAGGAGACCGGCCGCGAAGCCGCCTCGCCGTGGAGGGCCGCACAAACGCCAGCCCCTCTCTCTTTGCGGTTTGGTCATGTGCGACCAACCTTCCTTACTCGTGCGCCTCCCTCATGGAGACACGGAACAAAATCTTCACCCGCCTAAAGGCTTGGTTCCGTGTCTCGCGTCCGGAGGTGCGCGGTAAGAGACAAAATGCAATCTGACATGTCAAGGTGCCAACAGCGGTAGGCAGAAAGCTCAACGCGAGTGCGTTCCAGAGCACTCTAGCGGAACATATATCACCCCACTGTCAACGAGATACTACTATGGCTGAAGGAATTCAGCTTTTCAGTACGCTTCGTTACAGCTTCGTTCCCTGTTATCTGCGTCCCGCATCTGTTATACTGGGGCTTCATGGCACTCTCCATCGCAATCGTCGGCCTGCCGAACGTCGGCAAATCCACCCTGTTCAACGCCCTGACTGATTCGTCAGTTCTGGCGGCCAACTACCCGTTTGCCACTATCGAACCGAACACGGCACCAACGCCCGTGCCGGACGAACGCCTACAGAAACTCAGCGATCTCTACGGTGGTGCGCCCGTCAAACCGGCTACCGTTACCTTCGTGGATGTCGCCGGCTTGGTCAAAGGGGCGAGCGAGGGCGAAGGCCTGGGCAACCAGTTCTTGAGCCATATCCGCAGCACAAATGCCATCGTTCAAGTGGTACGGGCATTCGACGATCCCAATGTCGTCACCGATGAAGCTACCGGTGCGCACGATCCGGCCGCCGATATCGACATCATCAACACCGAGCTGGTGCTGGCCGACTTGCAAACGGTGGCCAAGCGCCTGCCGAAACTCGAGAAAGAAGCCCGCGCTAACCCTAAGCTGACACCACAAGTCGCTGTCCTGCAGAAGATCCACGCAACACTCGACGCCGGCACCCCTATCTTCGCTGATGAGGATATGAGGACCCAGAGCTCAGAATTTTCAGACCTCTTCCTGCTCACTGCCAAGCCGATCATCTATGTGTTCAATGTCGACGAAGCCGGCCTGACCGATACCACGCTGCACACAAAATTAGCCGGGCTCGTGGCGCCAGCGCAGGCGCTTTTCATCTGCGCCAAGCTGGAAGATGAGCTGCGCAGCCTGGACGGCGACGACCGGCGAGAGATGCTCGAAAGCTACGGCGTTGCCGAATCAGGCCTGAACCAGCTGATCCACGCCGCCTACGAAACGCTTGGTTTGCAAAGCTACCTGACAGCCGGCGAGCAGGAAGTCCGGGCCTGGACAATTCCCCGCGGGGCGACCGCTCCGCAGGCTGCCGGCGTCATTCATGGTGATTTCGAGCGCGGCTTCATCGCCGCCGAAGTTACGCATTATAATGATATTATAATGTCCGGCTCGCTCGCGGCTGCTCGGGCCGCCGGCAAAGTCGCTACCGTTGGCAAAACCTACGTCATGCAACCCGACGATGTCGTCGAGTTCCGCTTCAACGTCTCGAAATAGCTACCGGCTTTACAAAAAGTTGCGCAAACCCGGCTCATCGAGCAGCGTGATAAATGATTGCTCGCTCTTAAGCGACCCTTTGCGTTCCAGCTCCGCCAGCGCCCGGCTGGTCGTTTCGCGGGTGGCCGATATCGAGCTCGCGATATCCTGGTGCTTCAGCGGCACCTCTATGCGCAAACCCTGCGGCGTCTTTTTGCCGAACCGCTCGGCGGTGGTCAGCAGGAACGATATGAGCCGCTCCCGCACCGTGCGATATTCCAGCGTCATTATCCGCTCACTGTGCAAGCGGTACATATCGGTCACCATGTCGATAACCGGCAGCGCAGCGGCCGGGTTAGCCCGCAGAAAGTCCACGAACGTGCTCCGCGGCACCACCCACACCGTCGTCGGCGCCAGCGCCGAGTAGATGATGTGCCGATCCTCACCAGTCACCGCCCAGGTCAGCCCCAGTACCTCCCCCTTCTTACGTATAATCAGCAGGTTTTCTTCGCCGTATTTGGTAATATCGTAGGCCTTGACCAGCCCGTCTTCCAGGTAAAAAACACCCGGCGGAGATTCGCCGGGCCGGATAATGAACTCACCCTTAGAGTACGTCAACTTCGTACCGGAGTAGAATAAGTCGACGAGTGCGCGCACCTCTTGAGCGTTCGTCAGCATAATTCATATTATCCACAAAAATTTCAGGTGCGTCCAGAGGCAATGTGATAAAAATCGTGCCGCTACTGTGACGTAGCTAACTGCCATCAGAGGTAGATTCCGTGCATACTGGGAGCAGACAGAGGCCGTAAACCGGCTCCGATGCCGGGGAAAGGAGGGCGCATGGTAAGTTTACATACGATCGAGGAGCAACTGAAACATGTGGGTTGCAACTTTAAAATGTGGGGGCGAGCAGAAATACGTGAGCTCAGCAACGTGCTCATGCCCGAGGAAAAGATCGCCCAGGCGGTCAACGGCACCTACGAAGGCGGTTTCGCCATGCTGTGTGTCACAAACTACCGGGTGCTGCTGATAGACCGTAAGCCGATGCTGCTGACCATCGAAGATATCCGCTACGATATGATTTCAGAGGTCGATTACAACAACCGGCTAGCCGGCGCGACAGTACGCCTCTTCACGCCCATGCGGAACCTTATCTTCAGCAGCTGGAGCGTCGTGCGGCTGCGCAAAAGCGTCAACTACGTCCAGCAGCGCGTCATGGAGATCCGCCAGCACAACATGGTCGCGCAGCAGCTCCAAAACCAGCCGACCGGGGCGGGCCTGTTCGGCCTGAACCCGCAAGCGGCCCAGAGCCAGCCGGGAGCAGCGCCCTATATACCGATGAACCCCTATACCAAAGTGCCGATGCTCTCCCGCCGTCGGCGCTTCCCCACGTTTTACTAGCCTTTCGGCCTAGGCCCCGCTTACGTCATTTCCAGTGCAGGATGATATGCTCGATGACTTCCACGATTTTCTCGTGACTCGGTAGGCTGTTGCTTTCGTAATAATGCTCCACCGGGAACATATCTTCCAGCACGTTCAGGCACACGATCTCATCGGCCAGAATGTGCATCTTATCTACCGCCGGCACGCTGGCGAACGGCGTAGCGACAATCAGCCGTTTGAACTGCACCGGTTTCAAAAATTCGACGGCCGCAGCCAGTGACATACCGCTGGCCAGCCCGTCGGACACCAAGATGATATTCCGCCCCTGGAGCAGGTTCCTGCTGATCAGCCCACCGTCGCCTAGTAAGCGGTTCATTTCGAACACCTTTTCGAGCTTCTGGCCCTCGATATAATTGAAATTCTCGGCTTTGATTTCCTCCAGCTCACCGTTGCTGTACCTGTCGTCGTACGTCGTGGTGCCTTCTTGGTTCACTGTCGCGATGGCATCCGGTTCGCCGGCCAGGTTGATCGGTGCGCTCAGCAGCAGCGTCAACACGCAGTGCAGCCGGACGGCTATCTGAGCACCGACCACTACTCCGCCATCACTCAAGCCCACCACGGCGCAATCTTCGTAACGATACTTCGGCTCCAGCTGGTCCGCCAGCAGGTCCCCAGCCGCCGCGCGGCTCGCAAAATAATGCATGAGCTTATTGTAACAGTTAGTGCGCATATGGGCGTCCGTGGTTAACGATAACCGACAGGCTTTAAGGACGGCTCCGCACTCGTGGTTACTTCCGGACGTAGGCGTCCCATAGTCTGAAAGGGGCACCTTAGCCCATATAGAGCAGCATGCTCATCACTAAACTATCGACGGTTCCCTCGTGTCTACAGAAACAGTCCACTGGACTGTTCTGCCCTTCGCCTCGGTAGGCCCCGACGCTACGCTTGGGCCTAGCCGGGACTACCCTTCTGGACTGCGACCGAGGGTCTTGAGTAAATAGAACCGCTCTACGTTGCCTTTGCTCCCAGCCACCGCGGAATCAGCCTTTTCTACGATACGAAAATGCTTGAGTGCCCAGGTTTCGAAATCTTTCAATATGTCGCGGCGCATTTTGTCGTTCTTTATGACGCCTTTGTGCTTCAAGCTGCTCTGTCCGGCCTCGAATTGCGGCTTCACCATCGCCACGAGAATAGAGTCAGGAGTCATGAGGGAAGAAACATGGGGAAGAATCTCCCGCAGCGATATGAAACTCACATCCACCACCACCATATCTGGGTTTTCGATGATGACCTGTGTCTTTTCTTGTCTCTTGTCTCTTGACTCTTGTCTCTGCGTGACTACGTCACGGATGTCGGTTTTTTCGTGCAGTTCAATCCGCTCGTCACCGCGCAAACTCGGGTGCAGCTGGTCGGTCCCCACATCCACGGCAATCACCTTCCGCGCGCCATGCCGCAGCGCATACTGCGTAAACCCACCAGTCGATGACCCCACATCCAGCACTATCTTACCCGTGAAATCCAGCTTGAACAGTCCGGCCGCGCTCTTCAGTTTCAATGCCGCCCGGCTCACATATTGCTCTTCGGCAGTCAGCTCGATATTGTCCGCATCCGAAACCATCTGCCCCGATTTCGCGGCCACCCGGCCATTCACCTTCACCTGCCCAAGCTTCACGAAACTCTCCGCCTGACTCCGGCTCGCCACCATCCCCTTTTCAGCCAAAACCACATCAAGCCGCTGTTTCATACGTCTCCTCGTAGCCCAGTGCAGCAGCGGCTGGAAGCTGCCATATATCAGCCGCCGCATAGCCTTGCCGCAACTGGCTTTTAACCGCTGCAATTCCCACCAGATCTATCATACGCACGCCAACCTCACGCCTTGGACGCCACCATTTTTTGAGCATCTCATCATCATAAATAGGCTTATACATGTCTTTGGCTAGCTCATCGTATAGCTCAGACATTTCCCGCCTACTCACCTTATGCATGCATTGCATTATGGTTGCTTGCGAATAATTCCACGTACTAATAAAACCATCTTTTCTAGATAGATGGTCAATGTTATACGCTACGCCTTCCGTCGCAGCCAGCTCGCCGACCGTATCGGTAGCATAAAGCTCACCCCGAAATTTGTGCACCAGTTCGTGCAGGGTTTTGTAGGCCACCAAGCCCACGTCTATACGACCATTTATGGCACCGGGTTTGAGAAAGTAGTGGCTGGTCTTGTTGGTAGGTGCTTCGGCAAAGCCTGAATAGCGGGCGCCGACAGCATGATAGTAGGCATATTTTCGACCAGTCAGCTCCATACCGTACGCTTCAGCTACATCTACGGCCAGTGCCGCCGACGCGCCAAGTTTAGGGCGTATCGCCTCCCATTGACCAGGAGAAATACATGCATGCCTTCTGAGCTCTAGGCCAGGAAATGGTGTCCTCATTGTGGTTCCACTTTAATTGTTTTGGCTCGCTCGTGCAATCTTGCCTACGATTTATTTATAATCACCCTTTCCTTGACGATGTACAGCCAATCATACGGAAAGTATCACCTTTAGCCGGCCGCTTTATCACCAGGATGGGCTTCTGTCGGGACGACGACGACCATGTGCTCCAGCGCGCGATCACCAAGTTCAATCCGCAAGGTTTCTACATCTGCAATGGCACGTGTGATGACTTCTGGGGTCGACATTATTCTTTGACCCGCTCACGGTACGCGCCGGTGGCGGTATCCACGCTAATCACGTCGCCCTGCTTTATGAATGCCGGCACTTTTATGGTGATGCCCGTTTCGAGCGTCGCGTCTTTTTGGATACTGGAAGTGGTGTCGCCTTTCACAGCCGTTTCGGTGTAGGTTACCTGCAGCGGCACGTTCTTGGGCAGCTCCACGTTTATCGGGCGGCCTTCGAAGAACTGCAGGCTGATTTCATCGCCTTCTTTCAGGTAGCCGGCACCGTCGCCCACCAGGTCAGCCGGGATTTCAAACTGCTCGAACGTCTCGGGGTTCATAAAATGAAAGGTGTCGCCATCGCTGTACAAGTACTGGGCAGCCTGGTTCGTCACATCGGCCGTATCTACCGTGTCGTTGCCTTTGAACGTCTTGTCGAGCACCTTGCCGTCCAGCACGCTCTTAATCCGCACATTCACGATGCTACCGCCGCGGCCCATCACTTTCTGGTTGTAATCCACCACCCGGTACGGCACGCCATCTATCTGAAATAGCACGCCCTTCTTCAAATTCGTTATAGATAACGCCATATTTTACTCCTTCCCTATCATTTTACAGTAGCCGGCTCTGTATGTGCTCCAGCTGGGCGGTGAGCTGGGCGACGTCTGCCGGGCCAAATACGAAGCCTACCGAAAGCACGCTGGCCTGCAGTTTGGCGAGCCGTTTCCGGGCCGCTTGCATTTTCTTGACCTGCTCGTCGCGCGTTTCACTCAGCTCGTAATCGCGGATGTCGAGCCGCGCATCCACGCTCAACCGACGCAGATTGCTCAGAGCCTTCTTTTCTGCCGGCTCCAATGACTCGGCGTCGACACCGCGCAGCAAACCTTTCAGCTGCCGCTCCACCTGCTGCATCGCCAAAAACGGAGAGGTATTTTCCATCTCCCCTATTATCTCGCAGACTACGCTTTTGCGACAAACGGCAGCAATGCGATGTGGCGGGCGCGCTTGATAGCTTGCGCCAGGTGACGCTGCTGACTCTCGGTCAGGCCGGTCTTTTTGCGGGTTTCGATCTGCCCGTACTGGTTCACGTAGCGCTGCAAGGTCTTGAAATCCTTGTAGTCAAAATATGCTACGTCTGTTCGGTGTTTAAAAATCTTTGCCATATTCAATTCCTTTCTTACTATTCTACCTTGTGCGCAATATTACACTGGTCGTTGACTGTCAAAGCAACAGCACCTACCACTGCCCCAACAAGATGGGCTACATCATCGTTAAATTCTGGCACAATCTTCATGACACGGTCGAGAAGCTCGGTTGAGCTTTGCGCCGCGAGTTCACTGCCCGTTAAGCCATCCACACCTTCGGCGTCATGGAGTACGCAAGCAACAACAAATCCCGCCTGAACTCGATCACTAGCTTGACCCAATAACTCAACCGGGCAGCCGTCACAGCGAACCGAATTCCTGCAATTATTTCTGAATCCACTCATGATCTTTTCCTTACAATTCTGTCCACCCAGTTACTATGTAGGTCAGGTTTTAACGAATTTTGGCGAGTGCAGTCTGGTGTGAAAGCCGAGCACAAAATCGGAGCCGTACAAGAGTACGGTGAGGATTTTTGACGCAGGTCTTTCGCCCGGAATGTGCCGCCAACAATTTGTTAAAACGGAATGTCGTCTAAGTTGATCGGCTCGTCGCCGATGTCTTCGATGACGACGTCATCTTGTTTCTTGGCTCGCGGGGCCGGCTTGCCGGAGCTGGAACCGCCGCCGTTCGAATTTGAACCGCCTTGGTAGCCACCATTGCCGCCACCACCGTCACCGCCGCCTGGGCCGCCCAGGAATGTCACATCTTGTGCGACGACTTCCACCTTAGAGCGCTTCTGCCCATCGCTTTCCCAGCTGCGACTTTGCAACCGGCCGTTGACCAAGCACGGGCGGCCTTTGCTCAGGTACTGCGCGACGCGCTCGCCCAGCGGCCCCCAGGCCACGATATCGATGTAATCGGTCGCTTCCTGCCAGTTGCCGTCGCTGCCTTTATAGCTGCGGTTCAGGGCGAGCGAGAACGAACATACGTTCTGCCCGTTCGGCGTTTGCCTTAGCTCCGGATCGCGGGTTAGGTTCCCCATCAAAACTACTTGGTTAAAACTACGTGCCATGTGGCATCCCTCCTTGCGAATACTATGTTCGCGTTCTAAGTTAGTGTTTTTACCGTACGCCCGCCGCAATGTTTCGTCAAGCGTTCTTGCCATGTATCATGTCGCATTTTGCATGTTTCAAAGATGTATCAATTAGCATGTCACACGGAAAGCTCTGCTACATGTAACCTGTTACATGTTCTGTTACGACGACTAGTCGTCGGAGTCGTCGCTGTCGGCGTTGTCACCGCGCTTCGCAGCCTGCTCGGCCTTGAGCGCCCTGGCAGCTTGGGCCTTGGCGATCGCCTTCAGGTCCGGCTTGGTAATCAGGAAACGGATCACCTCGTCGGTAATGTTCAGAATGCTTTCCAGCTTCTGCACATTGGCACCCGGCATTTCCACCGTGTAAAACACGTAGATAGCCATTTCGTGCTTGGCAATCGGGTATGCCAGCTTGCGCTTGCCCCAGTTGTCGGTGTTAGTAATCTTGGCACCGTTGTCGGTCAGGATTTTCTCCACCCGGCTGGTCGCCTTTTCCAGATCTACTTCCAGATCGGGATCATAGAGTATAGCAATTTCGTATTGCATCAAAACTCCTTTGGTTAAAGCCCGTACTCACTAGGGATACAAGCTGAGTTGATATTACAGGCTTAATTCTACCCTATTCACCCCTGTTCGTCAACCCGGCCTCCCTACGGGAAGCCGGGTCAACTATGCCGCCAGTTTATTAGTGAGTGCGCCTAGCGCTCGTGCCCGTTTAAATGCTGTCATTGTTCCGAATATGAACCTACCAGCGGTGCGGGCCTGCTCTGCCGGTATCAAATGCTGTTTGCGCGACTCCTTATACGTATCTTGGAGCGGCGCCGCTGCATCGTAGGCCGCAATAGCCAGCAACGTGCCGCCGAGTTCATGCTTCCGCCTCATATCAGTTGTATGTAAGAACTCATCAATAGTCGAATCATTAACCCCTTTAAAGTCCTTTTGTAATGTATAGGCAATTAAAAAATCGCGCACCGTAGCAGGATTTCCGACCCTCAGTTGCCCCGATGACCATAGCTTATCTCGAAGCCCTTCATCAAGCGGCCTGACGACCGGCTTTCGGCTGGAATTAAATGTTATCGCATATGGTGGCACATAGCCTGCCGTCGCAAACACAGTCGTATGGAATTGGTCCTCGGGGCTTTCGGGCAGCTCCGGCCCCAAGTACGCGCCATGGTATTTATGGTGATGGTCATCGTACTCAGCCCATTGAATACGGCAATTTCGTATCGCCATCGCACCCATCCCTTCGCTTATAAGCGCAGACCTGGGATGAAACGGGTGATGCCAATCAGCAACACGCTCGATATTGCGCACCCGCCCATTCGGTGTAGGAGGCAAATCCGTCCGAGGCATAATCGGGTACGGTACCCCGGTGAGTTCATCCATGGGAGTAACTAATTCAGCGGCCATAGAGCCCTCCAACCAAAAAGCTCCTGTCGTTTCCGACAAGAGCTTCTGAAGTGCTAGCCAATGTTTCACTTGGTGGGAGAAGCTGGCGGCTTTGCCCGCTACCGTCTCTCTGAGTACCAAACTCGGTCGCCATGCTTATCCCCCATTCTGGCTGTTTGTTTTACCAATATGTTAGCCCGCTTACTGCGAAAACACAAGCTTAAATGCTGGCGTTGTATTTTTTATTAACAGAGGTGGAACAGATACAAAAAATTATTCATCCACCCTGCCAAATCCGAGCAAAATTAGTGCACAAAAAACCTGCCGCTTCCTAGAGGAGCAGTGCGCCGGTATGTTGCACCTTTTATGTTATATTCAGAGTATGAGCACGAGAATCCGCTGGACGCCCTCCCGTATTATCTACGCGGTCATTGCCGTATGCACATTCCTGTGCTTGCTGCTGGGCCTACAGTGGCTTATCGGCGGATCTACACTATTTGAAGCGACCAAAAACACGACAAAGCCAGAAGACTGGAGCCCTATAGTCGGCCTCGCTTTAGGGCTTCTCGGCTTTTTACTAACTGTAGCGAGCGGCATACTGTTTCTGCTCTTCGGCAGCCTGTATCTCTACACAACCCGCAAACTAAAGCGGCAGCCAACCGTCATTTCCCAATCCAAGGTTATCAAGCCAAACAAATAGTTTACGCCAACTGTTCAGATTCTTCAGGTATGTCAGCGCCCAGTTCATCGTCACCGCCGCCGAAGACTTGGTCGAGGCTGCTTACGAGCACTTCGCGGGGCCGACTGCCGTCGGCGGCGCCGATGATTCCCTGCTCTTCCATTTCCTCGATCAGCCGCGCTGCCCGACCATAGCCGATACGCAGGCGCCGCTGCAGCAGGCTGGTAGAAGCCTTCTTGTTTTCGATTACCACGCGTACTGCGTCGCGGAACATATCATCGTCGGCGTCACTCGAGCCGCTACCCATATCGGCCACCACGCCGCCCTTACCGATGGTCACCGGCTGGCTGACGACTTCGTCGTTGTAGTCCGGCGCCCGCTGCTCGCGGATGAAATCGGTTATCTTCACCGTTTCGCCGTCGCTGATGAACGAAGCCTGAACGCGCCGCGGCTTCGGCATATCACTCGTCAGGAACAGCATGTCACCCTGCCCCAGCAGCTTCTCGGCACCGATTTGGTCGATGATGGTACGGCTGTCGACCTGGCTCTGCGTCGTAAAGGCGATACGGCCCGGCACGTTGGCCTTGATGAGTCCGGTAATGACGTCGACAGAAGGCCGCTGGGTCGCCAGCACCAAGTGGATACCGACGGCGCGGGCCTTTTGAGCGATACGCACGATGAGCGCTTCGACGTCGCGGGCCGCCATCATCATCAGGTCGGCCAGCTCATCGATGACGATGACGATGTAGGGCATGCTTTCTTCGTCTTTCAGGTTGTTGTATTCAGCAATGTTGCGCTTTTTGTGCTCTGCCAGCGTCCGGTAGCGGCGCTCCATCTCGGCCACCGCCCATTTGAGCGCGCTGATACACTTTTCAGGCTCGGTAATCACCGGCGTCAGCAGGTGCGGAATGTCGTTATACGGCGTCAGCTCCACCGTCTTCGGGTCGACCAGTATCAGCTTGAGGTCAGATGGGCTATTGCGGTACAGCAAGCTGGTCAAGATGTCGTTTATCATCACCGACTTACCGGAGCCGGTCTGACCAGCCACCAGCAGGTGCGGCATACGGTCCAGGTCGGCCACCACCGGTTTGCCAGCTATATCCTTACCGATGGCAAAAGACAGCGGGCTAGCTGCCTCCGCCCAATCCCGCGATTGCAAGATACTGCTCAGCCGCACGATGGCCGGCTTCACATTCGGCACCTCGATACCCACGGCGCGTTTACCCGGAATGGGCGCTTCCATACGGATGCTGGTAGCCGCCAGGTCGAGCGCCAGGTTGTTTTCGAGCGCCGTGATTTTGGTGAGTTTCACCCCAGTCGGCGGTTTCAGCGTGTACTGCGTCACGCGCGGACCGATGTTTGCCCCCTCCATTTCCACATCGATGTTGAAGTTCTGGAACGTCTCCTTGATGGCCCGGGCATTGCCCTCCACATTGCCGGCGTCGGCTTTGTCCTGCTTCTGCTCGAGCAGGTTGACGCTCGGGAATTGCCAGTTCGGGTCACTGGCCGCCGTCAGGGCGCTGTGGTCTTCGGTAGCTGCCAGTTTCTGGGCGGTATTCTTGAGGCTCGTCAGCCGCGGTACCGGCTGCTCCTTGGCTGCCGGCGTGGCGCCGTGATGCTCCACCGGTACACCCTCGTTCAGCTGGAAGCTTTGCTCGCTGACTTTGGCTTTCAGGGCCGCCAGGCCATCGGCCTCCACCGGTTCACGCTTGAACAGATTGCCCAGCTTCAGGATAACTTTCGGCGAGATGCCGAAGGCAAAGAAAAACGCGAACAGCGCGAACACGAAGAACAGTAAGCTGGCCGGCACTTTATCGAGTGCCGTTAGTACCGCCCCGCCGACCCCACTGCCGATGTTGCCTCCGTGGCCGTCTGCAAACGTACCATCAAGCTGCTTGGTCGCAAACGCGGTAAAGAACCAGCTACTACTAAATACTAGCAGCGCCAGCATGCTGAAGAGGTTGCTGAGCGGAATCCGGTGGTCTTCGGACATAAATTTGTACACGCCCCAATACACCAGCGCCACCGGTGCCAGCCAAGCCGCGTAACCGAGCAGCCAGTAGGCCGCCCCGAACAGCCCGGTAGGCAGCGCCCCGCCGGTACCGAAGCCACCGATCAGCAAGAACAGCGCCAGCAGTATCAGCAGCACCGCCGCGCTATACCCCCAGAACGGTGAGCGTTCCGTGGTGACGGGTGCTGCTGTTTTTTTTCTCGTACTCTTCTTTTTCTTTTTTGCCATAACCACTATATTTTACCAGATTATTCGGATATTTGCCGAATGCCGAGCTGCACTTCACGCCGCATGATTTCTTCCTGGAGGCTACTGAGCGTACGCTCCCGCTGCTTTTGCTTCCGTGGGGTCAATTCTTCTGTGCTCCCCATGAAATCTTCTTTGCATAAGAGTAGCCAGGCCAAGTATGGATCACCGTGTGCGCCATCAATAATCCACCGGTCCTGCTCAACGGCGGGGTCTAAGCCAAGCACATCAAGACTTAGTTCTGGATTCGGCTGGAAGGAATTTGGCTGTCTTTCCATACGAAGCAATTATAGCAATATTTACAACTTTTGTCAATCCGCTTGTGCCTGTTTGAAAGAAACCAGCCGAGGGAATAACTTCCCGCCCTAGCGGGAATGACAATCATGAAAAGAAGCCGGATTCATTTCGGCTTCTCTTCATTACGCTTCCCAGGAAGGAGCAGCCAGAGTTTTGCTCGCAAAACCCTGCGCGTCGAGGGAACCTATCTCGGTTCCCTTGAATTAGTCGACTCTGGCGTCCTGAGTAAGCAGGCGCTCGCGCATCTGCTGGAAGCGAGCCTGTTGCTCGGCGGCGATTTCCTCAGCCGACTTGGTCTTGCTCTGGTGCACCGTCTTAGCCGCTTCACCCTTGCCACCGATGACATTCACCACCGGAATCACGATGGGGCTGCGCTGCGTCTGCTCGAACAGATAGTGCGTGATGTGGTCTTTGAGCTCGACCTTGAAGCGGTCCAGATCGATGCGCTTGAAGCGCTGCTGCACCGCCCGGCGCACCTCGGCGCGCAGGCCGTTCATGAGCTCTTCCTGCTCGCGCATGTAAATGAAGCCGCGGCTGATGATATCCGGGCTGGTCAGCAACGTACCGCTCTTCTTATCCACCGTGATGACGACCGCCACCAGGCCTTCCTCGGCCAGCAGCACGCGGTCTTTGACCACCACGTTGTTCACCACGGCACCGGTCTGGTCGACCAAGATGGTACCGCTCGGCACCTGGCCGATGACTTCCATCTTGTCCTCGGTGAGGGCGATGACTTCACCATTCAGCGCGTTCACGGTGTTCCCGCGCGGAACTCCCTGCTCAACTGCCAGGTCGATGTGGCGCTGCTTGACGCGGTACGCGCCGTAAATCGGGATGAAAAACTTCGGCTTGGTCAGGTTGATCATTTCGGCGTACTCGTCGCGGGAAGCGTGCCCCGAAACGTGCAGCGGGCCGACACCGTCCAATTCGTGGTTGCGATGCTCGAACACGTGCACGCCCTTCTTCGTAAGATCGTCGACCATTTGGCCGATCAGGCTGTCATTGCCGCTTTCAGGAATCGGCGTAGAACTCAGTACCACCGTGTCCTGTTCTTTCAGCTTGACGTGCCGGTGCTCGCCATTGGCCATGCGCTGCAAAGCGCTGCTCGGCTCGCCCTGGCTACCGGTGGCAACCACCACGACTTCCTCATCTCTCATGCTGGCCACGTTCGCGATCGGCACGAACGTACCTTTCGGAATCTTCATGAAGCCGTTACGCACCGCCATTTCGAGTGTAGAGACCATGCTGCGGCCGTCCATAGCTACTTTCTTGCCGTGGTGTACGGCGGCGTTCACGATCATTTGCACGCGGTTCATGTTGGTGCTGAACAGGCCGATGAAAATCCGGCCCGGTGCCTGGTCCATGATGTCAATGAAGCTCTGCTCGATGGTGGACTCACTCGGTGTGCGGCCCATGCGCTCCACCGTGGTGGACTCGCTGAGCAGTGCCAGCACCCCTTCCTTGCCGAGCTCTTCCAGCCGCTCCAAATCCGAGCGCTCGTGGTCAAGCGGGTTCGGGTCAAAGCGGAAATCACCGGTGTTGATGATGCGTCCCACTGGCGTGTCGAGCACGATACAGGTCGAGCCCGGAATGGAGTGCGTGATCCGCACCAGTTCTACGTAGAATTCGCCGATTTTCAGGCGCTCGTGCGTATCTTCGTTCATTGTCACGGTTTGCAACTCGAAGCCTTCAGGCATCGGCAGGCCGAAGTTCTCAAAAATTTCTTCAACCCGGCCGATAGTGAATTTTGACCCATAAATCGGCGCCGGCAGCTTCGGCACGATGTGTGGCAGCCCGCCGATGTGGTCGAGGTGCCCGTGCGTGATGATATAGGCCCGCAGCTTGTGCTTGATACTTTCCAGATATGCCGTGTCGGCGATACCGTAGTTGATGCCTGGCAGGTCGACGCCCAGGTCGTTGCCACAGTCGAGTACCACGGCGTCGTTCACGTACTCCACGAGCATCATGTTCTTGCTACCACCGCCGTCCATACCACCCAGGCCGATGATTTTCAGACGCGGGCTGTCATCTATGAAGTTAGCGCGGCGCTTTTCATCGGTCGCGGCTGGCATATACTGGTTGGCGACGCGCTGCGCATCCATCTGGGTGCGCTTCAGCGCCCGCACGGCTGCACCGCGGCTGACACCGCTGCGCTTTTCACCGTTACCGTTGTCACCGCCCTGGGGCGTACGGTTACCGCGGCCGCCAGAGCGATTACCGCCCCGTCCGCCACCGTTACCGCGGTTGTTCTGCCTCGGGGGCCGTGATTCATTGTTCGGTTTATTGTCCATATTTCTCCTTGTTCTTGTTCCTGTCATTCCGACCGAAGTGGAGGAATCTTCCCGCTTCCCTTTTCCTTTTGGAAGATCTCTCCACCGCGGTCGAGATGACCCTTTCTTTAATCGTTAATTATTTAATCCTTAATCTTTTGTAAAATTGCCGGGATGAGCGCGAAATCATCGATGAGCGTCTGGCGCATCCCGCCGTTATACAGTGCCGCGGCCGGGTGGAACAGCGGCAGATAGACGTGGTCTTTGTACCGCTTCGGCTGGCCGTGCACTTGGCTGATTTTCAGCCCGGGCAGCAGCACATCCATGCTGTGCCTGCCTAGGGTGACAATCAGTTTCGGGGCAATTATATCGAGCTGCTCCTGCAGGTATGGCAGAAACTTCTCTTTCTCGTCGGGCAGCGGATCACGATTATTGGGCGGCCGATACTTCACGATGTTAGTGATGTAAATATCATGCCGCTCCAGGTTGATCATCGCAAGCATTTCGTTCAGGAACTTCCCGGCCGCCCCGACGAACGGTTTGCCCTGCTCGTCCTCGTTCTTGCCCGGCGCCTCGCCAATAAACACGATGTCGGCATCCACGCTGCCATCCCCGAACACCAATTGCTTCGCGCCCTTTCTGAGCTCCGGTGTCGGATCATCCTGCTCAATCCGCTCCTTCAACTCCTCCAGCAACTCCTGCTTCGTTTTTTGTACATTAACCATTATCGATTACCCAATTCCGATGCATTAACTAATGGCGATTTGCGATTACCTTCTTTGGAGGTGTTTATAATTTTTTGTAACATCATCACGAACTTCTGAACTCGGTCAGACAATTGAACAATTTCTTTGTTATCGTTACTCAATTTTGCGATAATCGCGAGCCAGTATATTGTCTCTGCAGCTTCCTTCTTGGCAATGTAGATCTTATTTACGAAATCTTTCTTCGAAGAAGCATCTTGCGCCTCGGTAAAGTTAGCCCCGATACTCGTTACCGAGCGCGTAACCTGGCTGACAACAGATGATGGCAAACTCAATTTCTGACACATGTTAATCACGTCGACGCTCAGTTGAATCATTTCTTCCTGTACTTGCATTGTCTTCTCTGTAGCCATAATTGCCATTTGTCCTTCGCTAATGCATCGCCCTTCGCCATTTGCTAATCGCTAATCTCCCTATGTTCTGCAGGAAGCCAATGAACAAAATTATTGCTAGCAACCACTGCCACAGGCTACCGCTGTCAATCGCCAGGCTCGCGAATACGTAGGCCAGCCCCAGCTCCGCCAGCCCGAATACTAAGTATCCGAGCCGGCTTTTATGGAACGTATCGATAGCTTTTACCACTACAACCTGCATCACTAATCCTCGGGGACCGCCTCTTCACCAGCCACCGCATACAGCACGTTCCAGATCCGTTCCTGGGCAAGCCGGACATCGCCGCTAGCAGCCGCGACGACTTTGTCGTACCAGTCCGGTCCGAGCCGGGGGTGAATATTGGCTTCGATCCAATCAGTCAAATCCGCTCCTGGCTCACTCTGACTAGCTGTTCCCGGGTACCGTTCTGTCATCTGTTTAGGCTTTCTTGTCTTTCAATTCCCGGGCGGCGGCTTTCCCACCTGCGTTTCGCTGCTTGCCGTAATCTGATTGCAGACTACGGCAAACCGGAAACTCCAGTGGACTTCGCAGCATCCGTGAACTATTAAAGTTCATCTTATTTAGAATCACCCTTTTTATTAGCCAACTCTCGCGCCGCTGCTCGCATGCTGAGCTGCAAGCGGCCGCGGTCGTCGATGGCGACCAGTTTTACGGTAACTTTGTCACCTTCTTTCAGCTTATCGCTGGGCTTTTCGGTCCGCTCTTCGCTGATTTCACTGACGTGCACCAGGCCGTCTTTGCCCGGCAGAATCTGCACGAACGCGCCGAAATCGAGCACGCTCACCACCGGCTTGTCGTAGTAAATAGCGCCGACCTCAGGGTCTTCGGTGATGCTCTTGATCCACTGGATGGCGGCGTCGATGTGCGTCTTATCGGGGCTGGCGATCATGACCGTACCGTCGTCTTTGATGTCGATTTCGGTACCGGTTTCGGCCGTGATTTTCTGGATGGTCTCGCCGCCCTTGCCGATCACCTCGCGGATCTTGTCCGGGTTGATGGTAATACTTTCGACCCGTGGGGCGTACGGGCTCAGCTCGGTACGAGGCTCCGCGAGCGTCTTCAGCATGTGGTCCAAGATGAACGCCCGGCCCTTTTTGCCCTGCTCCAGCGCTTCTTTCAGCGTGGCAACCGGCAGGCCGTGCACCTTCATATCCATCTGCAGGGCGGTAATGCCCTCGGTGGTTCCGGTGACCTTGAAGTCCATATCGCCGGCGAAGTCTTCGGCGTCAGCGATATCGCTCAGCACGTAGGCCTTCTTACCATCGACCATCAGGCCCATAGCGATACCGGAAACGGGCCGCTTCAATGGCACGCCGGCGTCCATTAATGCCAAACAGCTCGAACAGGTCGCAGCCATGCTGGTAGAACCATTCTGGCTCATGATTTCGGTGACGCTGCGGATAGCGTATGGGAATTCGGCTTCGCTTGGAAGGACTGCGGAAAGAGCACGCTCGGCCAGATAGCCGTGACCGATTTCGCGGCGGCCCGGGCTGCCAAGCCGGCGGACTTCACCCACGGTATAGCCCGGGGCGTTGTAGTGGTGCATATAGCGGCGCTCGCCGTCACTTACTTCCATGGTGTCGACCAGCTGAGCGTAGCTGAGCGGCGCCAGCGTCACGATGTTCAGCCCCTGTGTCATGCCGCGCGTAAACAGCGCCGAGCCGTGTGCCCGCGGCAGCAGACCGACTTCGCTGCTAAGCGGGCGGATTTCGTCCAGCTTACGGCCGTCGGGCCGCACACCCTCTTCTACGATGCCCTTGCGGACATCTTTGTGGATAGCCAGCTGCAAGGCTTCGTCATACTCGCCGCGCAGCTCTTTGTACTCCTCTTCGCCAATTTTCGCGGCGAATTCATCGTGCATCTGCTGCTTCAAAACGCTCACCAGCTCGTTGCGCTCCGGGTATTCGGCCCGGATCTTGGCGCCCAGCTTGCCCTCTACCCACGCATCGACTTCTTTTTGGAATTTCTCATCTGGCAGGTCCAGCGTGTATTCCTGCGCGGTCACGCCGACCTTCTCGGCCAGCTGCTGCTGCAGTTTTACCGCCGGCTGGATGGCCGCCTGGGCGAACTCCAGCGCACCCACCACCTCATCTTCAGTGGCCTCATGGGCGCCGGCTTCGACCATCATGATCGCGTCGTGCGTACCAGCTACCACCAGGTCGAGCTTGCTCTCTGCCAGCTCGGCAGCGCTCATAAACGCTTTGTATTTGCCATCTTTGTCGATACCCACACGCACGCCGGCCACCGGACCATCAAACGGTGCGCCGGTAAGCATAAAGGCGGCGCTCATGGCGATCATCGCCACCATGTCGGGGCGGAAACTTGGGTCCATGCTGAGCACACTGGCCACACCCTGCACTTCGTTGCGGTAGCCCTTCGGCCACAGCGGCCGGATGGGACGGTCGATGAGGCGGCCGATAAGGATCGCTTCGTCACTCGGGCGGCCTTCGCGCTTGATAAACCGGCTGCCGCTGATCTTCCCGGCGGCGTAAAACTTCTCTTCGTAATCAATACTGAGCGGGAAATAATCCATGCCCGGGATCGGCTTGCCGGTCATGGCCGTGCCCAGCACCACCGTCTCGCCGTAGCGCACGATGACGCTCGCCGTGGTGCGGAAACCGACGCGGTTGACTTCGAGCGTCAGTGGCCGACCGCAAAACTCGGTCTCGACCGTTATCAGGTCTTTCCCGAAGGGGTTAATAGTTGCGTTATTGGCTGTTTGGCTCATATGTACCAAACCTTTCTGCCTGCCTGCCGCAGGCTGGTTCGGGTGCAAGATGCAAGTTTCCTGTTTGCTCCAGGAGACCTGTGGCCCTACCCCGAACTGTTATTCACTGAACCGACTTTCTCTCCCGTGTCATTCCCGCGTAGGCGGGAATCTAGTCCAAGTAGTGGCGGCTAGGCCGCTAATTTTCCTACTGGATCCCAGCCTTCACTGGGATGACAACCGAAAGTCAAGTTTCAGGCTTGTTAGTAAAATGCTAGAATTTTGATTCTAGTTCGTGAAATCCACCGCGTGGATTTCACTATCAGCTCAAAATTAGCGTCGAATACCGAGTTTCTTGATGAGGTCCAGGTACGCCTGGCCATCGTGAGCTGCGATGTACTGCAGCAAACGCTTGCGCTTGCCGACCAGCTGCAGCAGCCCGCGGCGAGCCATGAAATCTTTCTTGTTCACCTGCAGGTGCGCAGTCAGCTCTTTGATGCGCTCGGTAAATATACCGACCTGTACGGCAGCGCTGCCGGTGTCTTCTTTGCTCTTCTGTAAATCTTTGACAATCGCTGTCTTCTTCTCGTTCGAGATCATGTAACTCCTATGGTTTCTTCAATTAAAAGAGATATTTGTGATGGCGTTACCCGCCAGTATACCATCTCTACACCTGTAAAACAAGCTGTGTATACATTTTGTGACCATAGCCACACAAAACGTCAGATTTTTTTTGAAATGAGACTACAAGCACCCGATTTAAGCGCGACGGCCATTTTCGTACGCACCGCTGGCCATATCTTGACCAGCTGCCTGCATGGCTTCGACTTCATGCTGCGTAGCCACAGCTCCGGCAACATCTACCACAGCTTCTTTGGGCTTACTCATGCTGGCCAGAGCCTCGGCACGCTCACCTGCTACTTCCTGGCGCCACTGAGCCACCAGAGCCTGGTCTTCAGGGGTTTTAGCTTCTGCCGCTAATTCATCAACTGCGACTTCTGCCGGTACTTTTACATCGTTTGTCATTTCTTTTATCCTTTTTTGTTTTATTGGAATAGTTACATATTAGCATAAAGTATGTTATATGTCAATATTATTGGCCAATTTCAAAATCTGATACCGCTTTGTCCAGACCCTCTTCTATGCTATGGCGAGCAAGCTGTTCATGTGCGACTTGTATTTTGCCGAGCAGGAAATTGAAATCAGGATCGTACGGCAAGCTTTCGGCCTGCTCGCCCATAGCCTGGACGATTGCGTCCCGTTGCCCTTCCAGGCGGCTCACTTCTGCCTGCCAATCCGCTTGGGTGCGCAGCGGCAACGCCTCTTCAGAAGGCGTTGGTTCAGGATTACCCGGCTCGGGAAAAGATTCTCTCATATATGAAATTGTCTCACCATTTACGTATTTCGTCCTTTTGGACTCGTCAGCACGAATACACATTCGTGGATACTGCGGTGGATGCTTGGGCTTGGGAGAGAATGGATCTGGCATGAAGCCGATCAACTGTTCTCACCCTGCCAAGCAGAGCCACCACCTACGGGAATTTCCCAAGGATTTTATACGCTTACAGTGCGTACTACTGTACTACAGAAGTGCTACTCGCCGATCGGCGCGGACTCAGCCAGGCTGAGACCGAACTTGGAGAGCGCCGTCTTGATCTCGTCGAGCGGGTCGGGCTCATCGGCATTGAGGTCATGGAAAGCCATCGCCTCACGCAGCTGCGCCTCGCTCAGCGAAGTCAGCTGACTGATGTGAGTGAGTCTCGAGGACGCACCGTGAATCCGCTTGAAGGCGAGATCCAACCACCAGCTGACGCTTCCGACGCTGTGCTCGAAGCCGAGGATCCTGACATCATCGGTCGAGGCGGCCCATTCGGGGGTCACGAGACCAGTCTCGAGCAAATGCTTCACCGAGTAATCACCGTTGAGCAATTCCCGGATTCTGAGCTCGACGTGCCACTTGGCCTTCTTGATCCGATCGCGGATCCTGGCCGGCTGGACATCGAAGCCCGAAGCGAGTTCCTCGATGGTGACCTCGCGGTCGCCGATGAGCCCGTAGTAGTACAGGAGCGGCATCGGGTCGCGCATATTGCCGTCGAGGAACAGCTTGCTAGCAACGTCTTTGCTGTTGACCTTACTCCCGAGCACCGAAATGATGGTCTCGAGACGTTCGCCGACCGGGGTCGTGCTGTCAAACGAGTCGTACGAGTCGACCCAGTTGAACGGAACCGTCAGCCGATCCAAGTTGGTCGGGACACGGGGCGCGTCCGGGTCGGGCTGCCACAGCTTGTTCATGTCGGCCTCGATGAGGGCAACGATGGCTTCTCGCAGCTTGGGACGACTGATGACACGCTGTGCGTGCTTGATCGTCATCCCGGACTTCTCCATGACCCGCCAGAAGTGCGCGAGTACATTGATGATGGCTGAAGGGGCGGTGAGTGCACTCATCGGAGGCCCTTCCTTTCTGTAGAAACGTACATTCACACCATGTGAACTGCTAAATTTTAGCATAAATACTTTAAATTGTCAATATATTCTACTCGAGGTAGTATCTGTTAATGCCTTCGATTTTGATAGCATTTTGGAGCTCAAAGTTCCCTACGCGAGTGCGGCGGAGGTCCGACATGTGGGCCGGCCGGTGCTAGGTAGCTTGCCTGGATTACGCAGTCAGTACAGCGGCAGCAGGAAAGAATGGGCGGTCGGCAGCTATTTCTACCAGCGAACGCCAGCCTGCCTGGCCGCTTAACCAGCCTGCCTCCGCCAAATCGTACGCCTCGCTCAGCAGCACTGCCCGACCGATATATCTAGCCGCCGCCTCATCATCCATTTTTTCGCCCACATACAGTGCTTCGACCAGCTGCCGGCGGTCAACTACCGCCTGCATGAATAGGGCAGCTTCCCTGTCGGGCCTATCGTTTCTGATATGCTCCACCGCATGCCGCACCGTAGCTTCGAACACCTCAGTCGTGTCATGAAGTTTTTGCGGCCGTCCGACCTTTCTGGCTTCGGCGAGGAAGTGCTCGCCACTCACCCATTGCCGGGCTACAAGCGTGCCGACCGCAGCTGCGACCGTCGATGTCGCTAGGCGCGTTTCCCGGGCAAGCCTACTGTTCGAGTACAGGCGCGGGTGGAGTGCTACGGGAGTAATTACCCGCGCCAATATCTCATCACTGACGGGGCGTTTGCTTTCAGTTGTCATAAGTCATACATACCTGGCATACATTATGAGTCGGAGCGACAGTCAGGTGTCTTGCTGCCACACATCCTTTCATCCAAGAAGTATCAACATATTAGCATAAATGCTTTGGTTTGTCAATTATCACCCCTTGGCAACTCCGGTGATTCGGTCGGACCACCCGGATCATACGGCTGTAGCGGTACCCAGCCGATATCTCTGACCCATTGGTAGGTATAGCTCGGCTGCTCCGGCTCAGGCGGCAGGGGCTCATCGGTTTCTACCCCGCTACTGCTTTTGGACCACATGCCCATACCGATGACAAATGACGCCGGTGCCAACAGGGCCATCAGCGTACCCAAGTACCGGTCACCTGTCTCATAGCCCACACCGGCATACACTATGTCGCCACTGCCAGCCACCAACAGCACGCCACCGATGATTCTCCCCACTCGGTCTACCCGTCCAGTTTTACCCTCAGCGCGCTCCATCATCATGGTCCCTGCCTTCGTATATAAACCAGTATAGCCCTGCCTAGAGCGGCTGCAGTGATTTTTCCAGCACTGCTTCGGTCAGCCCTTCGATGGTGATTGCACCCTGGATGTCGAATTGGCCGACGCGGGTACGACGAAGGTCGGACATGTAGGCGCCGGTTTTCAAGAGCTTGCCGAGGTCTTCGACGAGGCTGCGGATGTAGGTGCCGCTGCCTACGTCGCTTGTGAATTTTACGTATGGATAGTCGTAACTCGTGAGCTCGTTTTTATAAATGGTGACCGGCCGGGCTTCCAGCGCCACTTCTTTGCCCGCCCGGGCCAGTTTGTAGGCCCTTTGGCCGTTGATTTTCATAGCTGAGTATACCGGCGGAGTCTGCATGATATGCCCTTGCAAGCTCTCTAGAGCCTCTAGGACGGCTTTTTCGCCCGGAACAGTCCCATGTACGGCCTTTTGAGCACTGGCGAACGGAGCATCTGCTGGCCGAGGGGGGCTGCCCTGCGCGGAGCCAGAGCGCGAAGCGCCCCCATCGGGCGGCAGATGCAGAGCGTGAAACGTGACAGTCTTTTCACCCTCTTCGTCGCCGGTGGTGCTGGTTTCCCCCAGTTTCATCGTAACCTCGTAGGTTTTATCGAGTTTGGTCAGTTCGGTGGCCTTTCGGGTATATTCTTTGCCCACCAGCAGCACCAAGAGACCCGTCGCTAGCGGATCAAGCGTGCCAGTATGCCCCACTTTTACCTTCGGTAAACGAGTTGAAAGTTTGAAAGTTTGAAAGTCCAAAGTATCCCCACTTTCTGCTTTATGAACTTTATAACTTTCAACTAAAGCGGCTTGCCGCGCCAGTTTGCGCACATAATTCACCACATCAAAGCTCGTCCAACCACTGGGCTTATCTACCAGTAAAATTCCTTGCATCACTGTTCCAATTCAAACGCCACAATACCGTACTCGGCTAGCTTTTCTTTATAGGTCGGGAAGCTGTAGTAGGTCTGGTAGGCTTCTGCTCTGGT
>Ga0164242_10000525_pt1 | contig 45832 bp, 40 predicted proteins | sample OricomgcompostMG_FD_108783 | JGI IMG/M metagenome (GOLD analysis project Ga0164242, IMG submission 108783) | Miracle-Growth compost microbial communities from Emeryville, California, USA - Original compost - Miracle growth compost (MG) ... | reverse complement strand
AGGCCGGCGCCGCTGGGGCACGGTGGACCGCCGCGCGATGGAGCACGACTGCGAGGACGTGTTAACGCGCCTCGGCGCGAACTTCGGCCCGGCGACGATCGTCGGCACGCTGTCGATCGCGGAGCGCCAACTGGTCGAGATCGCGCGCGCGATCCACTCGGCGGCGCGCATTCTCGTGATGGACGAGCCGACCACGCCGCTGTCGTCGCGCGAGACGGAGCGTCTGTTCAAGCTGATCCGGCAACTGCGTCTCGACGGACTCGCGGTTATCTACATCACCCATCGGATGGCGGAGGTCTATGAACTGTCGGACCGCGTGTCGGTGCTGCGCGACGGCGCGTATGTCGGCACGCTGGAGCGCGATGCGCTGACGGCCGACCGGCTCGTCGGCATGATGGTCGGCCGCGATATTTCGGGGTTCTACAAGAAGGCGCATGCACCGTACGATCCCGGCAAGGTGGTGCTCGCGGTACGCGACGTCGCCGACGACCGGCGCGTGCGCGGTTGCAGTTTCGATCTGCACGCGGGCGAGGTGCTCGGCATCGCGGGGCTCGTCGGCGCCGGGCGCACCGAACTCGCGCGGCTGATCTTCGGCGCGGAACTCCGCACGCGCGGCGACATTTCGATCGACGGCCGTCCGCTGCATGCGCATACGCCGCGCGACGCGATCGATGCGGGGCTCGTCTATCTGACCGAGGACCGCAAGCATCAAGGGCTGTTCCTCGACATGAGCGTACGCGACAACATCAACGTGACCGTGTGCAGCCGCGACGCGCACGGCGGCGTGCTGGACCGCGCGCGTGCCGCCGCCCGCGCGCAGCAGACGATCCGCTCGCTGTCGATTCGCGTGCGCGACGCGCGCGTGAACGTCGGCGCGCTGTCGGGCGGCAACCAGCAAAAGGTGCTGCTGTCGCGCCTGCTCGAAACGCAGCCGCGCGTGCTGATCCTCGACGAACCGACGCGCGGCGTCGATATCGGCGCGAAGTCGGAAATCTACCGGATCATCAACGACCTGTCGAAATCCGGTGTCGGCATCGTCGTGATATCGAGCGAATTGCCCGAAATCATCGGCGTCGCCGACCGCGTGCTGGTGATGCGCGAAGGCGCGTTCGCCGGCGAACTGGGCGGCTATACCGGCAAGCCGGTCACGCAGGAAGCGATCATCGGGCTGGCGACCGGCTCGCAGCGCGCGGCCGACGTCGCCGCCTGATTCCGATCCGAAACGCCCCGCGAAATACCTCTTTTCCGGAGTTTCCCATGCGAAACCTTCTCCCCCGTCACAGCGTCGCCGGCTCGCCGGGGCAGCCTCCTGCCGCTGCGCGCGACGGCCGCCGCGCACGCATGAAGTCGTTCATGCGCACGGCCGGGATGCTGCCGGTCCTCGTGCTGCTGTGCGTGGGATTCGGCCTGCTTACCGACGGGTTCTTCACGCTGCAGAACGTGTCGATCGTCGCACAGCAGGCGTCGATCAACATCGTGCTCGCCGCCGGCATGACGTTCGTGATCCTGACGGGCGGCATCGACCTGTCGGTGGGCTCGGTGCTGTCGGCCGCCGCCGTCGCCGCGATGCTCGCGTCGAATCTGCCGGGCTGGGGCTGGATCGGCGTGCCGGTCGGACTGGCGGTCGGGCTGGGCTTCGGCATCGTCAACGGGGCGCTGATCTCGCTGTTGCGTCTGCCGCCGTTCATCGTCACGCTCGGTGCGCTCACCGCCGTACGCGGCATCGCGCGGCTGCTCGGGCACGACACGACGGTGTTCAATCCGCAACTGTCGTTCGCGTTCATCGGCAACGGCTCGATCCTCGGCATTCCGTGGCTGGTTGTGATCGCGCTCACGGTGGTGGCCGTGTCGTGGTTCGTGCTGCGCCGCACCGTACTCGGTCTGCACATCTATTCGGTCGGCGGCAATCCGGAAGCCGCGCGGCTTGCCGGCATCCGGGTGCGGGCGGTCGAACTGTTCGTCTATGCGGTGTCGGGCCTGATGGCCGGTCTCGGCGCGGTGATGTCGGCCGCCCGCCTCTACGCGGCGAACGGGCTGCAGCTCGGGCAGTCGTACGAACTCGACGCGATCGCCGCCGTGATCCTCGGCGGCACCAGCTTCGTCGGCGGCGTCGGCTCGATCGTCGGCACGCTGGTCGGCGCGCTGATCATCGCGGTGCTGTCGAACGGGCTCGTGCTGCTCGGGGTGTCCGATATCTGGCAGTACATCGTCAAGGGCCTCGTGATCGTCGGCGCGGTCGCGCTCGATCGTTACCGGCAGCGCGACTCCGCGCGCACGTAGGCGGCCGTTTTTTTTGCCGGACCGCGGCAACAGGCGGGCGCGAGCGGTCCTCTCGCGTGCGCCGCAGATAACAGGACCTTTCCGGGAGACAATCGCCATGATCCTCAAGAAAGCCGCTTTTGCTGCCGCCGCACTCACGCTCGGTGTCGCGATGCAAGGCGCGCATGCCGCCGGCAAGCCGCTGAAGTCCATCGGCATCACGGTGGGCTCGCTCGGCAATCCGTATTTCGTGACCATCGTTCAGGGTGCCGAAGCAAAGGCGAAGCAGATCGACCCGAACGTGAAGGTCACGGCGGTGTCCGCCGACTACGATCTGAACAAGCAGTTCACGCAGATCGACAACTTCATTTCCGCGCACGTCGACATGATCCTGCTGAACGCGGCCGATCCGCAGGCCATCGAGCCCGCGGTGAAAAAGGCGGAAGCGGCCGGCATCGTGGTCGTCGCCGTCGACGTGAAGGCCGCCGGCGCCGACGCGACCGTGCAGACCGACAACGTGAAGGCCGGTGAACTGTCGTGCGGCTACATCGTGAAGAAACTGGGCGGCAAGGGCAACCTTATCATCGAGAACGGGCCGCAGGTGTCCGCGGTGATCGACCGGGTGAACGGCTGCAAGACGGTGCTGTCGAGGTCGCCGGGGATCAAGGTACTGTCCGACGATCAGGATGGCAAAGGATCGCGCGAAGGCGGCATGAACGCGATGCAAGGTTATCTGACGCGCTTTCCGAAGATCGACGCGGTGTTCGCGATCAACGACCCGCAGGCGCTCGGCAGCGACCTCGCCGCGAAGCAGTTGCACCGCGGCGGCATCGTGATCGGCTCGGTGGACGGTGCGCCTGACATCGAAACGGCGCTGAAAACCGACACGCTGATCCAGGCGTCCGCGAGCCAGGACCCGTGGAAAATGGCGCAAACGGCCGTTGCGGTCGGTTACGACCTGATGAACGGCCGCAAGCCCGCCAATCCGCTGATCCAGATGACGCCGCAACTGATTACGCGCGACAACGTCGGCAGCTACAAAGGGTGGTCGGCGCCGCATTGAGCGTCGGCGCGGCACGAAGCGCGAACGAAGCGCTTCGCGGCTTCGCTCGACGTGTGCGCCGGCGTGGCAGAGGAGACTCGGGCCGGCAGCCGGCGTGCCGCTGTAAACGCGGCATCGGCGCGATGCGCCGGTGTCGTTTTAGTGTCGCCGCGCATTGAGAAACGGCGCATGACGTCGACCCGGCGCGATCGATCGACGTCATTAAACATCCCACATCCGCCATCCCATCCAGCGCCACTTCATTGCGCATTCGTGACCGAACGATGACGCGCCGGTTGCCGCCCGCTATCGATCGTCGATGGACAAAAACGCGTATCGTCACGTTGACGGCATCACCCCGATAGCTCCGTCTTTCCGAACCCCAGGGAGGTTCCATGAACGCAAGCGGTGCGAGCGCGAGAATCGGCGCGATGCTGGTGGCGGCTATCGCGGGTTACGCGGCCTGCGCGAATGCGCAAACCGGTGCGCGCGCACCGGACGGCGCGACGCTGCTGAAAGTCGCGGGCCCGGCGGCGCCGCATCACAACCGGCCGGACACGTCGATCGTTCGCGGCGTTCGACGCGCGTTCAGACGCGTGCCGCAACTGGACGATTCGAACATTCATGTCCGGTCGAGCCACGGCATCGTGACGCTCACCGGTTCGGTGCCGCAGACGTGGCAGATTTCCCGCGCGGGCAACGCGGCGAGATCGGTGCACGGCGTCAGGGCGGTGACGAACCGGTTGACCTCGCCCGAAGCCGATTCGGCTGCGCATTGAGCAACGGGCCGACGATCTTCACGCGACGCGATGGCGGCCGGTACGTCGCACCGTGCGGCTCGATCATCGCATACCGCCCCCCACGCATCCACCGCTCACGCGTCGATCAGCGCCTGCATTTCTTCCGGATCGAGCGGCTTGTGCATCACGCGAAAGCCGCTCGACGCTGCCGCGTTGATCCCTTCCGCCGACGTGTCGCCGGTGATGATGATCGCGGCAATCTCCCGCCCGATCGATTCCGATACCGCATGAATCACGTCGATGCCGCTGACGTGCCGCGCCAGCCGAAAGTCGGTCACGACCATGTCGAGCGCGCGCTCGTGCGATCTGGCCGCGTCGACCGCCTGTTCGCACGACTGCGCAGCGACCACCGTGTGGCCCCACGCGCGCAGCAGCGTCTGCATGCTGTCGAGCACCTCGCGATCGTCGTCGACGACAAGGATGGTTTTCGGGCGACGGCCCGCGGCGGCGGGCGCGTAGCGCTCGTCGGCCGCGCCGCCGATCGGCGCGGCGCGGCCGCGCATGACCGGCAGCGTGACGGAGAAAAGCGAGCCGCGTCCGGGCACCGAGCGCACCGTCAGCGTCGCGCCGAGTAGCGCGGCCGTGCGCTGCACGATCGCAAGTCCGAGTCCGAGCCCCTGCTCGCGGTCGCGCGCCGCGTTGCCGATCTGATAGAACTCGCGGAACACGTTCGGCAACTGATCGGTCGCGATGCCGATGCCGGTATCGAATACCTGGATCTCGACATGGCCGCCACGACGCCGGCACGCAACCAGAATCCCGCCGCGATTCGTATAGCGCACCGCGTTCGACACGAGGTTCGCCAGCATGTTGTGCAGCAGCACCGCATCGGTTTCGATCCAGACCCGCGTCGGCCGCACCTTGAATGTGAGCCCTTTCGCGGTCGCGGCCTGCAGAAACTGGTTTTCCAGCGCGTTCAATTCGCTTTGCAGCGCGAAGCGGCGCGGCTCGACGTCGATCACGCCCGCATCGAGCCGCGAAATGTCGAGGAGCACGTTCAGTAACTGCGACATGCCTTTCAATGCAGTCCTGAGCCGCCCGGCGATGTCCTTGAGCGCCGCGCGGTCGAGCGTCGGCGCGTCGGCGAGCGCCTGAAGCGTCGCGATGTAGAGCCCGAGCGCATGGGTCGGCTGGCGCAGGTCGTGGCTCGCGGCCGCGAGAAATTGCGACTTACTGCGATTCGCGAGTTCGGCGCGCTCCTTTTCTTCGGTCAACTGGCGGATCAGCCCGACGTTCTCGAAGCGCAGCCATACCGCATCGCGCACGGTGCGTTGCACGGTGCGGCTGAACGCGAGATTTATGCCGAGCAAAAACAGCGAAAGGAGCCCCAGTACCGTGAAGAACGTACGGCCGTAAACGAACGACCGGATCGCGAACGGCAGCACGGTCGGCAGCGCGAACGCGACATAGGTCGGCCACCACGACGACAGCGACGCGACCGAACCGCCGGTCATTCCGGCCAGCACAATGCAGATCAGCACGGTCACGACCGCGTTGTGCGGCGCAAAGAACAGCACACCCATCGCCCCCCACAGGCAGCCGGATAGCGCCGTCGTCCCGATGAACCGCCACGCGCGGCGGTTCGAGGTGTCGAGCGGATGTTCGCGGACCTGCCGATCGCGCGACACCATCACCGCGCGCAGACCGGTCAGCAGATAGATCGCGCCGCCCCACAGCATCAGTTCGCGCCGCGGTACCTGTTGCCACAGCATAAAAACCGTCAGGCTGACGACCGCCGTATTCGCGAGAAGAATCGGCGGCGACTGCCGATATAGCGTGTTGATCAGTTCCAGCCGCACATTGGCGCTATATTCTTGAGGTATTTTTGCCATTTCGAGGACGAGGCTTCCGGAATCGGACGATCCGACCGGCATTGTCGCAAAACAAGCGGCCCTTTGAGCGCACCGGGGAAGAGTGACACAAAAATGAAAAGAATCGTGCTTGCCGAAGACCACACGATGATTCGTGACGGCATGAAACTGCTGCTGATGACGCGGCCTAACTGGCGCGTCGTCGGGGAGACCGGCGACGGCAGGCTCGTCGGCACGCTCGTGCGCGACACCCAGGCCGACCTGCTGCTGCTCGACCTGGACCTGCCCGGCTATTGCGGCATCGAACTCGCGCAGCAGGTCAAGGCGCAATCGCCGCAAACCGCCATCCTCGTCGTGACCGGCAACCAGAGCGCGTCCGTGGTCAGAGCCGCCGTCGCGGCCGGCGTCGACGGCTACCTGCTCAAACACGAGGACGGCGGCGAACTGCTGCAGGCCATTTCGCTCGTGTTTTGCGGTATCCGCTATGTGAGCAAGGTGCTCGCGCAGGCGCTCGACGTCGAGCCCGACAGCGTGCCGCCGTCGATCACCGCGCGCGAAAGGGAAATTCTCGTGCTGGTCGCGAACGGCTATTCGAGCCAGCAAATCGCGGAGAAGCTGAGCGTGAGCGTGTTGACGGTACGAAAACACCGGCAGAACCTGATGTCGAAGCTCGCGCTGCACAACGTCGCGGAACTGACCGCGTATGCGATCCGCGACGGCCTCGCGCGCCCGTCGCTGGCGCCGTGACGCAGGCCGGCACGCCGGCGCGGATCACTACGCCCGGCGACGGACCGGCTACGACTCCGCCAGTCCTTCGGACTCCACGACTTGTGCGAGCACCTGCGCGAACGCGGTCGCGGCCAGCGTGCGCGAGCCGCGCCGTCGATGCAGCAGCGCGACCGTGCGTTGCGGCAGCGGCGGATCCACCGGCACGCTGACGATGCCGCGATGCTCGCGCCGCACCGCCGACGGCATCACGGTCGCAAGCTGGCCGTCCTTGACGAGCTTCAGCACGATCCCGACCGCATTCGCCTGCAGCAGGATCGGCGGCTGCAACTGGTTCGCGCGGAAATACGCGTCCGCAAACCGCCGCACGACGAAGTCGCGGCTCAGCAACGCAAGCGGAATCTGCTGCCACTGCGCGAGCGTCACCGTATTGTTGCGCCGCCGCGCGAGCGGATGGCCGGACGCGACGAGCAACGCCATGTGCTCGGCGAAAAGCGGCTCGACGTCGATGTCGCTGGAGCGCACGTCAGTGAAGCCGATGCCGATATCGAGCGTATCGCTTTCGAGGCCGGCTTCGATTTCGTCGTGCGGGAGTTCGGCCGCGTCGATTGCGATCGTCGGGTACGCGTCGCGAAAGCGCCGCAGCGCCGGACCGATCAGGTATTCGGCGAACGTCGGTGTATACGCGAATCGCAGCAGCCCGCGTGACAGCGCGCGCACTTCGTGCAGCGCCCGCTTGCCGGCTTCGAGGTGATCGAGCGCCTGCCGTGCATGCTCGATGTACGCGCGCCCGAATTCGGTCAGCGTCACCACGCGGCCGCCGCGGTCGAAAATCGCGCCGCCCAGTTCGCGTTCGAGCTGGCGGATCTGCTGGGACAACGCCGGCTGGGACACGTGCAGCATTTCGGCCGCGCGCGTGAAATTCCTCAGTTCGGCGACCGTCAGCACATAGCGAAGCGGGCGAAGCATCAAGGTCGCATTCTCCATAAGGCACGCTTATCGTGACGATCGCAATAACGTCTTGGACGACAGACGGGCGACGCGCCGACAATGAGTCATTCGCGGCGCGCCGGTGCGCCGGCCGTCATCGCCACCGATGCGCCCGCGGATGCGCTGCACGCGCGTTATCGTGCCGGAGCAGCCTTCTTTCGTCTACTATCGGGGGAGCCGGACATGTGGAACATGTTATTCATCGGCATCGCCGCCGTGCTCGTGGGGGCCTGCATCACGTGGCTGACCGGCGACGCACTGCCGGAATCGATTGCGGCACGCAGCGAGGACGCCGGGCGTTTCGCCGGCCTCGGCTCGGCGCCGCGGGAAGCACCGAAGCGTCGGGTCCGGATGGGTGCGATCGCCGCGCAGCGGCGGCGCAGCGGCGCGGCTACGCGCAGGCGGGTCGCGCATCACGCGCAGCGCTCGCCGGTTCAGTGAAAACCCCTGGATCAGGACAATTGGCTCATGCTCTCTGACTGGATCATCGAACAAACCTCCGATGCGCTGATCTATGCATCGCGGGACGGCAAGATCGAACGCTGGAACCATGCGGCCAGCCAGTTGTTCGGCTTCGCGCAAGACGAAGCGATCGGCCAGAGCCTCGACATCATCATTCCCGAGCATCTGCGTGCGCCGCACTGGAAGGGCTTCGACGCGGCGATCGCGAGCGGCGACACGCGGCTCGGCGGCCATCCGACGCTGACGCGCGCCGTGCGCCGCGACGGACAAAAGCTCTACGTCGAAATGTCGTTCGCGCTCGTGAAGGACGAAGCCGGCCAGGTGATCGGCTCGGTGGCGATGGCGCGCGACGTGACCGAGCGCGTCGAGCGCGAGAAGGCGGCGCGCGCGGCGGCGCCGAAACCGAACGTCTGATTCCGGTCGCTGCACCCGCTGCACCGTCCCGTCGCCCGCGCCGTTCGCTGCGCAGGCGTTGTGTCGTCCTGTCGAGCCGCGGTTGTTGCGGTTCTTTCGCGGTCCTTCGCAGTCAGTTACCGGTGATCGACGTGCGTCGCACTTCGGAAAAGTAGATCAGGATCAGCGACACCCAGACGACGCCGTACAGGAACATGAAACACGTCGAGCGGACTCGCAGCAAATCGACGAGCGAGCCGAAGATCACCGGCAGCAGAAAGCCGCCGAGGCCGCCCGCCAGCCCGACGATGCCGCTGACGACACCCATGTTCTGCGGAAAATCGTCGGCCACGTATTTGAACGTCGACGCCATCCCGAACGCGAACACCGCGCCGAGCACGAAGGTCATCGCGACGAACGCCCATACCGGCGTGTGCAGCCGCAGCGCGACCGCGCCGTCGATCGTATGGATCACGAAGTCGGTCGGCGGATAGGACAGCAGAAAGAGGCAGATCCACGCGACCCACAGCCCCCACCAGGTCACGCTATGCGCGCCGAAGCGGTCGGCGAGCATGCCGCCGACCGCGCGCAGTACCGAGCCCGGCAGCGAAAAGCCGGCCGCGAACGCGGCCGCCGCGACGAGCGACATTCCGTACTCCGCTTTCAGATATTGCGGAATCCAAAGCGACAGCGCGGTGAAGCCGCCGAACGTAATCGAGTAATACTGGCAGAGCTTCCACACGCGTACGTCGCGCAGCACCTTGAACGACTCCAGCCACGAGCCGTTGCGGCCGCCGGCGCCGGGATCGGGCGCCGACGCGAACCAGAAGATCACGGCGGTCACGAGCAGCGCGACCGCATACGCGCGCGGCACGAACCGCCAGCCGAAGTCGTCCTGCAACGCGGGCGTCACGAACAGGTTGATCGCCGCGCCGACCGTACCCGCGCCGAAGAAGCCCATCGCGAAGCCGCGCCGCGCCGGCGGGAAAAACCGCGCGACGTACGGCGTGCCGACCGCGAACGATGCGCCGACGCAGCCGAGAAAAAGCCCGATCAGCAGGAACTGCCACAGTTGCGTCGCATAGCTGACCACATAGACCGGCACCGCGCAGACGGCGAGCAGCACCGTCATCACGATGCGGCCGCCGAAGCGGTCGGTCCACGCGCCGAGCGGCAGGCGCATCAGCGCGCCGGTCAGCACCGGCGTCGACGTCAGCAGGCCGAATTCGGTGCTGTTCAGATGCATGTCGTCCCGCAGCCGAACGCCCAGTACACCGAACATCATCCACACGACGAAACAGACCATGAACGCAAACGTGCTCGCGAACAGCACCGACCACGCACGGCGCGCAATCACGGCCTCGCCGGTCGCCTGCGTGTGACCACTCGTTGAACTCATGTTGGTTGGCCTCTTATTGAACCAGCGGTCCGCTCGCGCCGAGTTCGACGCCGTCGATCACCGCCTGCCCTGCCAGTACCGCCACGTATTGCTGCATCGCCTTGTGGCGCACGCGCGTATCGAGAAACGCGGCGATGTCCGCCTCGACTTCGTCGAACGGCCGCAGGTCGCCTTCGATGCGCCGCTCGATCCGCACGACGTGGAAGCCGAAGCGCGTATTCACGAGCGACGGCAGAATGCCGAGCGTCGCGCCGTCGAACAGCGCGCGCTCGAATTCCGGCACGCTGTCGCCGCGCAGTAGCTGGCCGAGACTGCCGCCGACCGCCGACGAAGGACAGTTCGACTGCTCGCGCGCGACCTGTTCGAACGTTTCCGGCGCCGCGCGCACGTCGCGCAGCGTCTCCTCGGCCTGAAACCGCAAACGCGCAAGCGGCACGCGCCCGGTCACTGCAAACAGGATGTGGCTCGCATACACGATGTCGTTGCGCGTGAAGCGCGCGGGATGCTGCGCGTAGTAGCGCTCGCAGTCGGCGCGCGTCGGCTGCGGCAGGTTCAGTTCGCGGTCGATCAGCGCGTCGAACGTCGCGTCGTCGAGCGGGCTGCCTTCGTCGAGCAGCCCGAGCGCGACCGCGCGCTGGCGCAGCAGTTCGCGGATCGCCAGCGCGCGGCGCGCTTCGGTGTCCGGATCGGCATCGCGTTCATGATGAACGCGTTCGTCCGCGATCGCCGTGTCGTCGATCGACACGCCGTTCACGCGCAGCGGCCCCGCCGACGCGGCGACCGCGCCGGCCGCTTCGTATTCGTGGTCCATGATGGCTTCCTCAGCGACGGCGCACGAGTTGATACGGACGGATCAGGTACGCGACCGACGCGATCCCGCTCCAGATATGCACCATCCGCGTGAACGGCGACACGAGGAAAATCGTGAAGCCGAGCGCGATATGCAACTGGTAGGTGAGCGGCACGCCGACGAGCAGTTGCGCGATGCCCGGACGGAACGTGACGACGCCCTTCACGTAGTCGGTCAGTTGTTCGAACAGCACGCCGTCCATGTGATGCAGCGACAGCCATACGGTGCCGAGCCCGAGCGCAAGCTGCACCCACAGCATCAGCACGATCAGGATGTCGGACATACGGCTGTTGCGGCGGATACGCGAATCGGACAGGCGCCGGTAAATCAGGATCGTGAGCCCGACGATCGCGACCGCGCCGGATACGCCGCCCGCGATCATCGCGACGAGCTGGTGCCCGGACGCCGACAGGAACGGCGACACGAGCCAGTGCGGCGCGAGAAAGCCGGCAAAGTGGCCGAGCACGACGACCAGCACGCCCCAGTGAAACAGGTTGCTGCCGAGCCGCAGCGCGCCGTGACGCAACAGTTGCGACGAATCGCTTTTCCACGTGTACTGCTCGCGGTCGAAGCGCACCAGACTGCCGAGCAGCAGCACCGCAAGACAGATATACGGGTAGATCCCGAATATGAACTGATGGAAGTAGCCGTTCATCATGAATCTCCTCGACGAAGATGAATCGCGCCGTCGTTACCGGCGCGCGGGACGTCGCTCGTAGAACTGGACCGGTTCGCTTGCCGGCGTGGCCGCGCCGACGAAACGCACCGGCTCGTCGGTCCATGCGGCGTCGAGTGCGCGATAGTCGGCGGCGGTCGGCGGCCTTGCCGCGTCGTCGTCGTCGATCGCGTCGGCGTCGGCCGGCGCCGCGCCGCCGCGCACGCCGGCGAGCGGCAACAGTGCGCCGACCACGAAGCCGTAATGGCTGCCGCGCTTCGTCAGTTCGTCCGTGATCGACGCGAGGATTTCGCCGGTCTCCGCGAGCAGCGCCCGCGCTTCCTTCAGCGGCCGCTGCGACAGATATTCGAGAAAGACCGGCAGATAGTCGGGCAACTCGTTCGCGCCGAGCATGAGTCCATGCCGCTCGTACATCTGCAGCAGATCGACCATTGCCTGGCCGCGGTCGCGCGACTCGCCGTGCACGTGCTCGAACAGATAGAGCGAGGTTGCGCGGCCGCGATCGAACAGCGCGACGTAGTTCTCCTGCAGCGTGGTCAGGTCGCGTGCCGTGCAATAGTCGAAGAAGCGTTCGAGTCCGGCGCGCGCGTCGCGCGGCAGCGAGCGTTCGGCGAGCAGCAGCGCGCGTGCGTCCGCCAGCGCGCCGACGAGCGCGTCGTCCGGATAATCGAGCAGCGCGGCGAGCACGGCGAACACCGCACCGTCGCGCTCGCCGGATCGGGATGGAGCAACGGCGGTCATATCAGAACTCCTGCCGGATCGGAATCTTGCGGTTGCTCTTTTTCGTGCTGAAGAGACTCATCTCCGAACGGCCGTCCGAGCAGCCGTTTCCGAACGAAAACCCGCACGAAGAACGCAGGTCGAACGCATCTTCCGCGTATTCGCGGTGCGACGTCGGAATCACGAAGCGATCCTCGTAATTCGCGATCGCGAGGTAACGGTACATGTCCTCGACCTGCGCGACGCTCAGGCCCGCCTGCGCGAGCACGCCCGGCGCTTCCACGCCGTCGACGTGGCGCGTGCGCATGAACGCGCGCATCGCGAGCATCCGCTCCAGCGCGTGCTTCACCGGTTCTTCCTTGCCCGCGGTCAGCAGGTTCGCGAGGTAGCGCAACGGAATCCTCAGCGACTCCACATCGGGCAGATAGCCGTTGATGCCGAGGTCGCCGCTGTTGGCCGCCGCGTTGATCGGCGACAGCGGCGGCACGTACCAGACCATCGGGAGCGTCCGGTACTCCGGATGCAGCGGAAACGCGATGCGCCAGTCGATCGCCATCTTGTAGGTCGGCGAGCGCTGCGCGGCGTCGATCCACGCGGCCGGCACGCCGTCGCGCTGTGCCTGCTCGATCACGGCCGGATCGTGCGGATCGAGGAACAGCGACAACTGCGCTTCGTACAGGTCGGTGTCGTTTTCGGCGCTCGCGGCTTCGCTGATGCGGTCGGCGTCGTAAAGCAGCACGCCGAGATAGCGGATGCGCCCGACGCAGGTTTCCGAGCACACGGTCGGCTGTCCGACCTCGATGCGCGGGTAGCAGAAGATGCACTTCTCCGCCTTGCCGCTGTGCCAGTTGTAGTAGATCTTCTTGTACGGGCAAGCGGACACGCACATGCGCCAACCGCGGCACTTGTCCTGATCGATCAGCACGATGCCGTCCTCTTCGCGCTTGTAGATCGAACCGGACGGACACGCGGCGACGCACGCCGGATTCAGGCAGTGCTCGCACAGACGCGGCAGGTACATCATGAAGGTGTTTTCGAACTGCCCGTAGATATCCTTCTGCACGTTCTCGAAGTTGTAGTCCTTCGAGCGCTTCTCGAACTCGCCGCCGAGAATTTCTTCCCAGTTCGGCCCCCATTCGATTTTTTCGAGGCGCTCGCCGCTCACGAGCGAGCGCGGCCGTGCAACCGGCATCGCACGCGCGTCGCCGGCATCCTGCAGATGCGCGTAGTCGAACGTGAACGGCTCGTAGTAGTCGTCGATCTCGGGCAGCCGCGGATTCGCGAAAATCTTCGCGAGCAGTCGCCACCTGCCGCCGAGGCGCGGTTCGATCTTGCCGTCCGCCCTGCGCGTCCAGCCGCCCTGCCAGCGGTCCTGGTTCTCCCACTCCTTCGGATAGCCGATGCCGGGTTTCGTCTCGACGTTGTTGAACCACGCGTATTCCATGCCCTCGCGGCTCGTCCACACGTTCTTGCAGGTCACCGAGCAGGTATGGCAACCGATGCATTTGTCGAGGTTGAGCACCATCGCAATCTGCGCGCGTATTTTCATGACGCCTCTCCTTCGCGGATCCGCTGTTCGGTGGCCGGGTTGACCGGGTCGGGCGGTGCGTCGTCGAGCCAGTCCACGCGTTTCATCTTTCGTACGATCAGAAACTCGTCGCGGTTCGAACCGACGGTGCCGTAATAGTTGAAGCCGTACGCGAGTTGCGCATAGCCGCCTATCATGTGCGTCGGTTTCAGCGCGACGCGCGTGACCGAGTTGTGAATGCCGCCGCGCGTGCCCGTGATCTCCGAACCCGGCGTGTTCACGATCTTCTCCTGCGCGTGGTACATCATCACCATCCCGCGCGGAATGCGCTGGCTCACCACCGCGCGGGCGCACAGCGCGCCGTTCGCGTTGTAGCACTCGATCCAGTCGTTGTCGGCGACGCCGATCTGCGCCGCGTCTTTCTCCGAGATCCACACGATCGGGCCGCCGCGCGACAGCGTCAGCATCAGCAGGTTGTCGGTATAGGTGCTGTGGATGCCCCACTTCTGGTGCGGCGTAATGAAATTCAGCACGATTTCCGGGTTGCCGTTCGAGCGCTGGCCGACCATGTGCTCGTAGCTGCCGGTGTCGACGGGCGGCTTGTACACGCACAGCGACTCGCCGAACGCGCGCATCCACGCGTGGTCCTGATAAAGCTGCTGGCGGCCGCTCAGCGTTCGCCACGGAATGAGTTCGTGCACGTTCGTATAGCCGGCGTTGTACGACACGTGCTCGGACTCGATGCCGCTCCACGTCGGCGACGAAATGATCTTGCGCGGCTGTGCCTGAATGTCACGAAAGCGGATTTTTTCGTCGGCGCGCGCGTCGGCGAGGTGCGCGTGCGGCAGGCCCGTGATCGACGACAGCGCGTCCCATGCCTTCACCGCAACCGCGCCGTTAGTCTCGGGCGCGAGCGACAGGATCGTTTCGGCCGCGTCGAGCGCGGTGTCGATGCGCGGACGGCCGTCCGTCGAGCCGCCGTCGTTCACGCGGTAGTTCAGTTGCCCGAGCAGTTCGACTTCTTCCTTCGTATCCCAGCTGATTCCTTTGCCGCCGTTGCCGAGCTTGTCCATCAGCGGTCCGAGCGACGTAAAGCGACGATAGGTGGCCGGATAGTCGCGCTGCACGGCGATCACCGACGGCATCGTCCTGCCCGGCAGCGGCTCGCATTCGCCGCGTTTCCAGTCGGAAACACCGAACGGCTGCGCGAGTTCGCCCGGAGTGTCGTGCGCGATCGGCGCGAGCACGACGTCGTTCTCGACGCCGAGGCGGCCTTCGCTCAGTTCCGAGAAGCGCTTCGCGATGCCCTTGAAGATTTCCCAGTCGCTCCTGGCCTGCCACGCCGGATCGACCGCCGCCGACAGCGGATGAATGAACGGGTGCATGTCGGACGTATTCATGTCGTCCTTCTCGTACCACGTCGCGGTCGGCAGCACGATGTCCGAATACATGCAGGTGGTGGACATGCGGAAGTCGAGCGTGACCAGCAGGTCGAGCTTGCCGCGCGGCGCGTCGTCGTGCCAGGCGACTTCTTCGGGGCGCTTGCCCGCATCCTTGCCGCCGACCTCGTCGCCCTGCACGCCGTGCGTGGTGCCGAGCAGGTGCTTCAGGAAATATTCATGACCCTTGCCCGACGAGCCGAGCAGATTCGAGCGCCACACGAACAGGTTGCGCGGAAAGTTGTCCGGATGGTCCGGGTCCTCGCACGCCATCGTCAGCGCGCCGCTCCTGAGTTTCTGCGCGACGTCGGCCGCGAGCGCACCGCTGTCCGCGAGTTCGCGGCCGACCTCCAGCGGATTGCGTGTCAGTTGCGGTGCGGACGGCAGCCAGCCCATGCGTTCGGCGCGTACGTTGTAGTCGATCGGCGTGCCATGAAACTGGGTACTGTCGGCGAGCGGCGACAGCAGGCTCGTCGGGTCCATCGGATCGTAGCGCCACTGGTCGGTATGCGCATAGAAGAACGACGTCGCGTTCATGTGGCGCGGCGGCCGGTGCCAGTCGAGCGCGAATGCGAGCGCGGTCCATCCGGTCTGCGGGCGCAGCTTTTCCTGGCCGACGTAATGCGACCAGCCACCGCCCGACTTGCCGACGCAGCCGCACATGATCAGCATGTTGATGATCGCGCGGTACGCCATGTCCATATGGAACCAGTGATTGATCCCCGCGCCGATGATGACCATCGACTTGCCCTGCGTCTTGTGCGCGTTTTCCGCGAACTGACGCGCGACCGAAATCACGTCCGCGCGCTTCACGCCGGTGATCGCCTCCTGCCACGCGGGCGTGTACGGCACGTCGTCGTCGTAGGTCGCCGCGAGATCCCGTCCGCCGAGACCTTGATCGAGTCCGTAGTTCGCGACGAACAGATCGTAGACGGTCGCCACCAGCATCGTGCCGTCGCGCGTCGCGACGCGGCGGGCGCCGATGCGGCGCGACAGCGTCGACGTGTGCGACGTGTGATTGAAGTGCGCGTGCGGCTGGTTTCCGAAGTACGGAAACAGCACGTCGACGACTTCGTCGTGCGCATCGACGAGCGACAGTTTCGGCGCGACCGGCGTGCCGTCGGCCGCCTCCTCCTTCAGGTTCCAGTGCCCGTTGTCCGCGCGCTCCGGCGGCCCCCAGCGAAAGCCCGCCGACCCGTTTGGCACGACGAACGAATTCGTCGCGGCGTCGATCGCAACCGTCTTCCAGTCCGGATGGTTGGTCTGGCCGAGCGCATCGTCGAAGTCCGACGCGCGCACCAGCCGTTCGGGCACGAAGCCGTCGCCGTGCGGCACCAGCCGGACGAGACACGGCATGTCGGTGTAGCGGCGGCAATAGTCCGCGAAGTAATCGCTGCCGCCGCTCAGGTGAAATTCCTTGAGGATCACGTGGCCCATCGCGAGCGCGAGCGCCGCGTCGGTGCCCTGCTTCGGATGCAGCCAGATATCGCCGAACTTCGCGCCCTCCGCATAGTCGGGGAATATCGACACGATTTTCGTGCCCTTGTAGCGCACCTCGGCCATGAAGTGCGCGTCCGGCGTGCGCGTCTGCGGCACGTTCGATCCCCACAGCATCAGGAACGTCGAGTTGTACCAGTCCGCGGATTCGGGCACGTCGGTCTGCTCGCCCCACGTCTGCGGCGACGCCGGCGGCAGGTCGCAGTACCAGTCATAGAAGCTCAGGCATACGCCGCCGATCAGCGACAGATAGCGCGAGCCCGCTGCGTACGACACCATCGACATCGCAGGGATCGGCGAGAAGCCGACCACGCGGTCCGGCCCGTGCCGCTTCACCGTATGCACGTTGGCCGCCGCGACGATCTCGTTCACCTCGTCCCACGTGGACCGCACGAAACCGCCGAGGCCGCGGCGCATCTGATAGCCGCGCCGTGCCGCCTCGTCGCCGACGATCGATTGCCACGCGTCGACCGGTTCCATCGTTTGGCGGCGTTCGCGCCACAGCTTCACGAGCGCGCTGCGCACCATCGGATATTTAAGGCGATTCGCGCTGTACAGGTACCACGAATACGACGCGCCGCGCGAGCAGCCGCGTGGTTCGTGATTCGGCATGTCGGGGCGGGTGCGCGGATAGTCGGTCTGCTGCGTTTCCCAGGTGACGAGGCCGCCCTTCACGTAAATCTTCCACGAGCACGAGCCGGTGCAGTTCACGCCGTGGGTCGAACGCACGATCTTGTCGTGCTGCCAGCGCTGCCGGTAAGCGTCCTCCCACTTGCGGTCTTCGTCGGTGACGGCGCCGTGACCATCGGAAAATCCCGGGCGGGATGTCGTGAAGTAACGCAGCCTGTCGAGGAAATGGCTCATGGCGGTCTCCTGATGGGGGGCCGCGGCCCCACGCTGGACCGCAGCACGCGAACGATCGCGCGGAACTGACGGTGAGACAGGAGCGAATATATCGGAATCCACGGCGCCGAACGGCGAGACTGCACATTCATGCGATGCGCATGCGAGCCGCTGCCTTACCGATTGGACTCCGAATCATTACAGTTTTCCGATCGTCGTCATCCGACGTTCACAAAACCGAAACACGCTCTCCGTCAGGTCCGATGTATCCGCACGGGCCTGATCCGTATCGGGCTCGCGCGTTACATGTTTGACGACGTGTGCAGCATGGTCAAGCAAAAATCCGCCACTGCGGCGCTTTGCCGGAAAAAAATTACTAACGAATTACATTGAGCCGTCTATGACAGCGAGCCGGCCGTGCGGGCGGGCACGACGTTCCATTGACGGATCGCGCGAGCGTCACGTTCGAAGCCGAGAATGCTGACCGAAGCCGTGTCGAGCACGAGATGCGCGCCGAGCGCGGCCGACTCGCCGATCCAGCAGCCGGCCAGCGTACGCAAAAAGTGCGCATGAGAAAATAGCGCGATGCGCGCGGGCCTGCTGTCGAGCAGGCGGTCGATCAGCGACTTCGCGCGCGCTTCGATTTGTGCGAGGCTTTCGCCGCCCGGCACCGGCCCGTGCCAGATGGTCCAGTCCGGCTTTTGCGTGCGGATCTGCGGCGTCGTCAGCCCTTCGTATTCGCCGTAGTCCCATTCGAGCAGTGCGGGCTCCGGTTCGGCCAGATCGCCGAGGCCCGCGAGCCGGCAGGTTTCGAGCGCGCGCGCGAGCGGGCTCGACAGTACGACGTCGAAGCGCTGAGCGGCCAGTACGGCCGCGAGCGCGCGCGCCTGGTCGCGGCCGTGATCGGTCAACGGCACGTCCGTGCGGCCCGTGTGCTGGCCCGACCGGCTCCACGCCGTTTCGCCGTGCCGAATCAGCCAGATTTCGCGGGCGATGGTAACCTCTGCTCCAGCAACGGCGCTCATCGGCGGCTCCACAAGCGGTGCGGCACCGAACTTGCAACGCACCGTCGATCGACGGGCGCAGCCGGTGCAACGCGAGGCCGCCTATTCTAGGTCAGCGGCGCGCCGGCCGCACGACGCCGAAGCGGACGCGAGGCGATTCTACGAATGGCGTGGTCATACGATGTCGGCTCTTTCAGGGAGGAAACGGTCGTGAACCAGGACAGAATGCTTGCGCAGATTCGCGAGAAACCGGGATTCATCGCGGCGCTCGACCAGAGCGGCGGCTCCACGCCGGGCGCGCTGCGCCGATATGGCATCCCGGACACCGCGTACAGCGGCGACGCCGACATGTTCCGGCTGATACACGAAATGCGCGTGCGGATCATCAGCGCGCCCGCATTCACCGGCGAGCGGATCCTCGCCGCGATCCTGTTCGAGGCGACGATGGACGGCACCGCGCAAGGCAAGCCGGTACCGTCGTTTCTGTGGGAAGAACGCGGCGTCGTGCCGTTTCTGAAAGTCGACAAGGGACTGGAAGCCGAGGCGGACGGCGTGCGGCTGATGAAGCCGATCCCCGGTCTCGGCGCGCTGCTGGAACGCGCGGTGAAACTCGGCGTGTTCGGCACGAAAATGCGCTCGGTGATCGCGCAGCATTCGCCCGACGGCATCGCCGCCATCGTCAGGCAGCAGTTCGAGTACGCAGCACAGATCGACGCGCACGGTCTCATGCCGATCCTCGAACCCGAAGTATCGATCGACGCGCCGGACAAGGCCGGCGCCGAGGCGTCGCTGCGCTCGGAACTGCTGGACGGACTCGACCGGCTGCCCGCATCGCGCCGCGTGATGATCAAGCTGACCATTCCGGACGTGGCGGACTTCTATCGTCCGCTGATCGAGCATTCGCGCGTGCTGCGGGTCGTCGCGCTGTCGGGCGGGTATACGCGGGCCGACGCGTGCAGGCGACTGAAAGCGAACCACGGAATGATCGCGAGCTTTTCGCGCGCGCTGATCAACGACCTCAATGTGTCGATGACCGACGATGCGTTCAACGCCGCGCTCGCGAAAGCGATCGAGGAAATTTACCGCGCGTCGGTCGACAAGGACTGACTTTGAGTCGGTAACGACCGACGCTTGCGCCGGCGGTCGCGTTACGCGTCGTGCAGCGTGTCGATGATCGCCTGCGTGATGCCGGGCCGGTCGTAGGCCGCGCGCTGAATCATCCCGACCGTGCGCAGCATCGGTATGTTTCCGATCGGCAACATACGCAGCGCCGGGTCGCTGTGCCAGTTGCCGCGGTGCAAGACCGGCAGCACGCTGACGCCGACGTTCTCGCGCACCAGCGCGACGATCGTCTCGATCGAATTCAACTCCAGATATTCGTTCACGCGCAGGCCCGCGTGGTCGAGCGCCTGCTCGACCACGCGGCCGGTCGGTACGCGGCGGTCGAAACGCAGGAAGCCGTGGGCGGCCAGAATGCGCTGCGGGTCCGTATCCGTCACGTCGCGGCTGACGACGAGCATCAGCGGCTCTGTATACAGCGTGCTCCAGCGCAGCGTCTCCGGCAGCGTCGTGCCGGGCCGCGCGACTACCGCCGCGAAGTCGACCTCGCCCGCATCGACCATCGTCGCCAGTTCGTCCGAGCGCGCGGACACGAGCCGCACGTCGAGTTGCGGGTGCGCGGCCTTCAGATGCGCGACCGCCAGCGACAGCGCGCCGATTGCCGACACTACCGAGCCGATCGTCACCGGCCCCACCATCGAATCGGCCGGCGTCGCGCCCAGTTCGTCGAGCAGTTCCAGAATCTGCCCGATCTTCGGCCGCATCTCCTGCCCCGCACGCGTCAGCGCGACCTGGCGCGCGCTGCGGTCGAACAACTGCCGGCCGAGCGCCTGTTCTAGCCCGCGCATTTGCAGGCTCACCGCCGCCTGCGTCAGCGCGACTCTCTCCGCGGCCGCCGCAAACGAGCCGGTCCGCGCGACTTCATGAAACGTTCTCAGCATTCGCAGCGTAGGTGTCGTCACGACGATCCTTAAGAAAATCTTGATTTCCGAAAAGAAATATTAATATTTTCTGGCGACGGACGCATTCGATAATCGGATTCCCGAATCCGCCCGTGGTGCCTGTGGATGACGATTTCGAAGTGGAGAGTCCGAGCATGAACCGTGACGCGCGCCGTCCTGTGCTGAGCGTCGAACGGTTCTCGCTGAAGTTTTCGCGCGACGCGCGCGCCCCGAACCTCGTCGACGACGTGTCGTTCGAGGTCCGCGAAGGCGAGACGTTGTGCATCGTCGGCGAATCGGGCTGCGGCAAAAGCGTGACCGCCCTGTCGCTGCCCGGACTGCTGCCGAGCCCGCCGGCGCTCCGCGTGTCCGGCGCCGCGCGCTTCGACGGCCGCGATCTCTTCACGCTGACCGAACGCGACCTGGCCGACCTGCGCGGCAACCGCCTGTCGATGATCTTCCAGGAACCGATGACGTCGCTGAACCCGGCTTACACGGTCGGCGAGCAGATCGCGGAGACGATCCGCCGTCATCGCGGCGCGACGCGCAGCGCGGCCCGCGCCGAAGCGCTCGACATGATGAAGCGCGTGCGGATTCCGGCCGCCGAAGCGCGCGTCGACAGGTACCCGCACGAACTGTCGGGCGGCATGCGCCAGCGCGTGATGATCGCGATGGCGCTCGCGAACCGTCCGCGTCTGTTGATCGCCGACGAACCGACGACCGCGCTCGACGTGACGATCCAGGCGCAGGTGCTCGCGTTGATCCGCAACCTGCAGGCCGAAACCGGCACCGCGATGGTGCTGATCACGCACGACCTCGGCGTGGTCGCCGAAGTCGCGGACCACGTCGCGGTGATGTACGCCGGACGCATCGTCGAATACGGCACGGTGCGCGCGCTGTTCGACGATCCGCAACATCCGTACACGATCGGGCTGATGGGCGCGATTCCGTCCACCGGCAGGCGCGAAGGCGCGCTCGTGACGATCGCGGGCGCGGTGCCGTCGCCCGAGCAGATGCCGAACGGTTGCCGGTTCGCGCCGCGCTGTCCGTTCGCAGTCGACCGCTGCATCGACGAAGCGCCGCCGCAACGGCCGGTCGGCGGCGAGCCCGGACACGATGAGGAATCCGGCGCATCGGATACCCATCGCGTCGCGTGCTGGCTCGCGCCGCTCGAAATCCACGCGCGCGGTGCGCCGCCGTCCGTGCAGCAGGCGGCTGCATGAGCGACGTCCTGCAAGCCGCCCCGCTGGACGCCGACAGCGCCGCGCCGCAACCGGTCGTCGTCGAAGCCCGTTCGCTGACCAAACGCTTCGGCGGCGAGCGTCACCTGTTCGCGCGCACGCCGGTCGTTCATGCGGTCGATGGCGTGTCGTTCCAGGTGCGCCGGCGCGAGACTTTCGCGATCGTCGGCGAGTCGGGCTGCGGCAAGTCCACACTCGGCCGGCTGCTGCTGCGGCTCATCGAGCCGACCGATGGGCGCGTGCTGTTCCGCGGCAATGACATTACCGATCTGTCGGGCACGCCGCTGCGGCGGCTGCGCCGCGAGATGCAGATCATCTTTCAGGATCCCTTTGCATCGCTGAACCCAGGCATGACCGTCGAGCAGATCATCGGCGAACCGATCGCGCTGCATGGTCTCGCGCACGGCGCGGAAAAACGCGAGCGCGTTGCGCAGTTGCTGCGCACGGTCGGTCTGCAGCCGACGTATGCGGACCGCTATCCGCACGAATTTTCCGGTGGGCAGCGACAACGCATCGGCATTGCGCGCGCGCTCGCCGGCGAGCCGACCTTGATCGTCGGCGACGAACCGGTGTCCGCGCTTGACGTGTCGGTGCAGGCGCAGGTGATCAACCTGCTGGAGCAGTTGAAGGCGCAGCTCGGCCTGACGCTCGTGATGATCTCGCACGACCTCGCGGTGATCCGCCATATGAGCGATCGCGTGGTCGTGATGTATCTCGGCGAGATCGTCGAACACGCGCACGTCGACGAATTATTCGACACGCCGCTGCATCCGTACACGCAGGCGCTGCTGCGCTCGGTGCCGGCGAGCCGGCCGGATGCGCGCCGCGAGCGGGCGGCGTTGAGCGGCGACCTGCCGAACCCGACCGCGCCGCCGTCCGGCTGCCGCTTTCATCCGCGCTGCCCGCACGCGAAACCGCTATGCAGTGAAGCGCGTCCGCCGGCCGAGACGCTGCCCGGCGGGCGCCGCGTCGCGTGTCACTTCTGGCGCGACATTCAGCATGCGGGCAGCAGCCCGCCGCTCGCGGCCGGCCCCGGCGCAAAGCTCGCCGAGCGGCTCGCGCTGTATCGCGAGCGGCAAACCGGCGCCGCACGCTGAATCCTCATCCTGCCCATCGCCTCCCGACTCCGCTCTCACGAAGGAAACAACGAATGCGAACACTGATGATCGCCGCGGCCCTCACGATCGGCGTTGCCGCGTCCTCCGGCGCCGCCGCGCAAACGTCCGGACAGACGCTACGCATCGGCTTGCAGGAGGATATCGGCTCGCTCGATCCGGCGCGCAGCGCGCAGGTCGTCGACCGGATCGTGTTCGCGTCGCTGTGCAGCACGCTCGTCGATATCGGCCCCGACCTGAAATTCGTGCCGAAGCTCGCCACGTCGTGGACCACCAGCGCGGACGGCAAGACGCTGACGTTCAAGCTGCGGCAAGGCGTGAAGTTTCAGGATGGCGAACCCTTCAACGCCGCGGCGGTGAAAGCGAACCTCGACCGCGACCGCACGCTGCCGACCAGCAACCGCAAGAGCGAACTGGCGTCGGTCGATCACGTCGACGTAATCGACCCGTACACGGTCGCGATCGTGCTGAAGTCGCCCGACGCGGCGCTGCTCGCGACGCTGTCCGATCGCGCGGGCATGATGCTCGCGCCGAATACGCTGGCCGATGCGGCCGGCGTCGCGACCCATCCGGTCTGCTCCGGACCGTACAAATTCGTGCAGCGCGTGCAGAACGACCGCATCGTGCTCGAAAAATTCGACGGCTACTGGGACGCTGCGCACTATCCGATCCAGCGCGTGATCTTCCAGCCGATCCCGGACACCACCGTACGGCTCGCGAACCTGCGCTCCGGTTCGCTCGACATGCTGGAGCGGCTCGCGCCGTCCGACGTCCCCGCGGTCAAGCAGGACCCGAACCTGCGGTTCGTGTCGGTGAGCGGCCTCGGCTTCTACGACCTGACGTTCAACATCGCCAACGGGCCGCGCAGCAACACGCCGTTGCGGGACAAGCGTGTGCGCGAGGCGTTCGAACTCGCGATCGACCGCGACGCGATCAACCGCGTGATCGGCGCGGGCATCTTCGCGCCGGCGAACCAGGCGCTGCCGAAGTCGAGCCCATACTACGACGCCGCGCTGCCGTTCACGCATCGCGACATCGCGAAGGCGAAAGCGCTGCTGAAAGCCGCCGGTCACGAACATCTGAATCTCGAATTGACGTTCGGAAACAACACCGTCGCGAGCCAGATCGCGCAGATGCTGCAGGCGATGGTGCAGGAAGCCGGCATCAATCTGAAGCTGCGCCCGACGGATTACGCGGCCGCGCTGAACGCCGCGCACAACGGCGACTTCGAGGTGCTGTTTACCGGCTGGTCGGGCCGTGTCGATCCGGACGGCAACCTGCATCAGTTCAACACCTGCTCGGGCAACCTGAACTATGGCCACTACTGCAACGCGGACGTCGACAAGCTGCTGAACGATGCGCGCGAGAAGCCGGACGTCGCGACGCGCAAGCCGTTGTACGACGCGGCCGCGAAGCTGCTGGCGGACGACGATCCGATCGTCTACCTGTACGCGCAGCCATGGCCGTTCGCGCTGTCGAAGAAAGTGCACGGCTTCGCGCCGTATCCGGACGGGCTGATCCGGCTGCGCGACGTCAGTATCAAGGACTGAACGCCATGTTGCGGATCGTCGCGAACCGTCTGATCGTCGCGGTGCCGACGCTGATCCTCGTGTCGATGCTGATCTTCGGACTGCAGAAGCTGCTGCCGGGCGACCCGGTGCTGGCGATGGCCGGCGAGGATCAGGACGCGCAGGTCATCGCGACGCTGCGCGCGAAGTACCACCTCGACGAGCCGGTGCCGGTGCAGTACGCGTTATGGGTGCGCGACGTCGCGCACGGCGACCTCGGCACGTCGCTGCGCACCGACGTGCCGGTCGCGTCGCTGATCGCGGAGAAGCTGCCCGTCACGCTCCAGCTTGCGGTAATGGCGATGATCTTCGCGCTCGGCATCGGCATTCCGGCGGGCATCGTGTCGGCCGCGTATCGCGGCACCGCACTCGACTACGGCGCGAACGTGATCGCGCTGTCCGGCATGTCGATCCCGAACTTCTGGCTCGGCATCATGCTGATCTTCATCGTCTCGGTGCGCTGGCATCTGCTGCCGTCGTCCGGCTACGTGCCGCCGACCGAGCATTTCTGGCTGTCGATCAAGACGATGTTGATGCCCGCATTCGTGCTCGGCGCCGCGCTCGGGGCGCAACTGATGCGCCACACGCGCAGTGCGATGCTGTCGGTGCTGCGCGCCGACTATATCCGCACCGCGCGCGCGAAGGGCCTGCTGCGCGGCGCGGTGATCGTGCGGCACGCGTTTCGCAACGCGCTGATTCCGATCGTCACCGTGCTCGCGCTGCTGTTCGGCGAACTGCTTGCCGGCGCGGTGCTGACCGAACAGGTGTTCACGATTCCGGGCTTCGGCAAGCTCGTCGTCGACGCGGTGTTCAATCGAGATTACGCGGTGGTTCAGGGGGTCGTGCTCGTCACCGCGCTGTCGTTCATTATCGTGAACCTTGTTTCCGATGTGCTCTATATCGTACTCAACCCCCGCCTGAGGCGCAGTTGATGGCTACTTCGTCCACCTCCCCCGCTCCGCCCGCGCCGTCTTCGCACGCCGTGGCCGAAGCGCCGCCGCGCCGTCGCCGGCGCCGCCTCGCGCGCTTCATGCGCAACCGCGCGGCCGTGGCCGGCGCGATCATCGTGCTGATCGTGATCGCGGCCGCGCTCCTCGCGCCGTGGCTGTCGCCGTACGATCCGGTACAGGCGAGCTTTCTCAGCGTGCGCGAGGCACCGTCCGCCGCGCACTGGTTCGGCACCGATGAACTGGGCCGCGACGTGTTCACGCGGCTGCTGTGGGGCGCCCGCGCGTCGTTGCTCGCCGGCGTCGTGTCGGTCGGCATCGCCGTCGTGCTCGGCGTGCCGCTCGGACTCGCGGCCGGCTATTTCGGCGGCTTCGTCGACGCGGTGGTGTCGCGGATCGCGGACGCACTGCTGTCGATCCCGTTTCTTATCCTCGCCATTGCGCTCGCCGCGTTTCTCGGGCCGAGCCTGACCAACGCGATGGCGGCGATCGGCATCTCCGCGATGCCGCGTTTCGTGCGGCTCACGCGCGGCCAGGCGATCAGCGTGAAGGCCGAGGAATACGTCGAAGGCGCGCGCGCGATCGGTTTGGGCGACTACCGGATCATCGTGCGCTATGTATTTCCGAACGTGCTGCCGCCGATCATCGTGCAGGCGAGCCTCACCGTCGCGACCGCGATCATCGCGGAAGCGAGCCTGTCGTTCCTCGGCCTCGGCCAGTTGCCGCCCGCGCCGTCGTGGGGCTCGATGCTGAACACCGCGAAGGACTTCGTGAGCCAGGCGCCGTGGATGTCCGTTTTTCCGGGCGTCGCGATTTTCTTCGCGGTGCTCGGCTTCAACCTGCTCGGCGACGGGCTGCGCGATGCGCTCGATCCGCGCGAAGCATGACAATGCGACGATCGTGCGTTACCACTACACTTTCCCTTTTCTGCCACTAAGAACGCCATGACCCGCTTCGACTGGAAGAACCCGTATCCGACACCGCGTCTGCCGGTGTTCGCCCGCAACATCGTGTCGACCTCGCACCCGCTGGCCGCGCAGGCCGGCCTGCGGATGCTCTGGAAAGGCGGCAACGCGATCGATGCGACGATCGCCGCGGCCGCCGCGATCACCGTCGTCGAGCCGGTGTCATGCGGCCTCGGCGGCGACGCGTTCGCGCTCGTATGGGACGGCAGCCAACTGCACGGCCTGAACGCGTCGGGCGTGGCGCCCGCCGCATGGAACGTCGACTACTTCCGCCGCCGCTATGGCGAGGACGCGAACGGCGTCGCGAAACATCCGCAGCGCGGCTGGGACGCGGCGACGGTGCCCGGCGTGATCGCCGGCTGGGAAGCGCTGCACGCGAAGTTCGGCTCGCTGCCGTTCGCCGATCTGCTCGAACCGGCGATCGAAATCGCCGAGCGTGGTCATGCGGTCGCGAGCATCGTCGCGCGCAAGTGGGCCGCCGCGATTCCGGAGATGCGCGATCAGCCGGGCTTCGCCGCCACGTTCATGCCGAACGGCCGCGCGCCGGAGGTCAGCGAACTGGTGCGGATGCCGGGCCATGCGAAAACGCTGCGGCTGCTCGCGAAGCATGGGCCGCGCGCGTACTACGAAGGCGAGATCGCCGAACGCATCGCCGCTTTCGCGCGCGAAGGCGGCGGCGCGATGACCGCCGCCGATCTGCGCGACTATCGCGCGGACTGGGTCGAGCCGATTTCGCAGGACTATCGCGGCTACACGGTGCACGAAATTCCGCCGAACGGGCAAGGGATCGCCGCGCTGATCGCGCTCGGCATTCTCGAACACTTCGATCTTGCGTCGCTGCCCGTCGACAGCGTCGAATCTCAACACCTGCAGATCGAAGCGATGAAGCTCGCGTTCGCGGACGTCTACCGTTACGTCGCGGACCCGCGCTCGATGGACGTGACGCCCGCGCAGATGCTCGACCCCGCGTATCTCGCTGCGCGGGCGAAGCTGATCGATCCGCGCCGCGCGACGCATTTCGACTTCGGGATGCCGAAGGCCGGCGGCACGATCTACCTGTCGGCAGCGGATGAAAGCGGGATGATGGTCAGCTTTATTCAGTCGAACTACATGGGTTTCGGTTCGGGCGTCGTCGTGCCGGACATGGGCATTTCGATCCAGAACCGCGGCTTCGGCTTCTCGATGGATCCGCGCTCGCCGAACGTCGTCGACGGCGGCAAGCGGCCGTTCCATACGATCATTCCGGCGTTCCTCACGCAACGGGTCGACGGACAGCACGAAGCGGTGATGAGCTTCGGCGTGATGGGCGGCGACATGCAGCCTCAGGGCCATCTGCAAAGCATTGTGCGGATGCTCGATTACGGGCAGCAGCCGCAGGCCGCGTGCGATGCGCCGCGATGGAAGGTGAACCGCGACTTCACCCTCGACGTCGAGGCGACGATGAACGCCGCGTGCGCAAACGCCCTGGCCGCGCACGGACACACGATCAAGTCGATCGACGATCCATATATGGACTTCGGCTCCGGGCAGTTCATCTGGCGACTGGACCGGAAAGAACCGGAGCGCGGGTATGTCGCCGCGAGCGACAGCCGCCGGGATGGTCTCGCGGCCGGCTTCTGAAGCACGTCGGCTATCCGGCGCGTTCCGCATTCGACGGATAGCCGGATAGCCCGACTTCGTGGCGACGCGCGTATCGGCCGCCGCGAAGCGTCGCACAGGAATCCTGCGCAATCGCTGTCGACTTCTCCGCGCGTGCGTACGCGCACAGGCGCGCCGCAAATCGTCGAACTATTCAGACGCCCACGCCACGAGTGTTTCTATCGTGTTCATGTTGCGCGCGGTGCCGGTGCTCGCCGCCGGAATTTTCAGCTTCGAGCGAGCCATTCCGCTGCCGTAGTGGACGAATATCTCACGCGTGCCGAGCGCGATTTCTTCGTCCTGCTGACCGGTCACGCGCGACAGTGTATCCGCTGACGGCGCGTCGTCGAGAAAGATCGCGACGGTCCGGTTGGACGGCGCGCTGCCGAACGGATTGCCCGCCAGCACCGCGGCCAGTTCCGCGCCGGTCCTGACCAGAACGCCCACCGGCTTGCCGGCGTAAGCCTCCAGACAGCGTTCGAGCCGGGCCTTCACTGCCGCTTGCGCGAGCCGGCTTTCGAACACCACGTTGCCGCTCGCGATATAGGTGCGGACGTTGGCAAATCCGAGCGACTCGCACATCGCACGCAGGTCGGCCATCGGCAGTTTGCCCGTGCCGCCGACATTGACTGCGCGCAGAAAAGCCACGTATCGGGTCATCTATCGTCTCGTTGCGGTTATCGTCGACGCAGCGTCGAGATCCGTACGACGGCCCGCGGCGCGTTTAACGGGTCACGCCGGACGCGTCAGGATCATGCCTCGCTGCGCGAAGAAGCGGTCGAACTCTTCGTAGCACAGGTAAACGTCCGTCTGCTGGTCTCCGACGCCTGACGGATTGTGAAACCAGACGCCCGACGGGTCGCGGCCATGCAGTAAAACCAGATGCCCGCCGCGATGGAGGTTCGCGCGATCCGGATAGCGGATCTCCGGACTCACGGACACCATCGCGACAGCGTTCGCATTGATCCGCGCGGCGATGTCTTCGATCGACGTTTCGGTCAAAACGGCTATCTGCACGCCGAACGCCGCGCCGATCCATTCGGCGAACGGCCGATAGATCAGAACGTCGACGCCGCCATCGCTGCGCAACCTGTACGCGCGATGATACAGCGCGTCGTCGAGCAGCGCGGCGCGCGACGGACGGCGAATGCCCCAGTAATCGAGCGCCGATTCGATGCACGCGAGTCCGCAAAGACGCTTCGCCCAAAACCGGTAGCGATCCGGGTCCGTAAAACCGCTTTGCCGCCAGTTCGCGTCGTCGCAGGGATCGGCGCCGTCCTCGACGATGCGGGCCACCCAATCGGCACTGCCCCACTGCGTGTAATAAGGGACCTGCGTGTGGCGCAGCCACGCGAGCCGTGCATCGGCGTTTGGCGGCGAATCCGGCGTCGAGGGCATGCAACGGGTTCTCCGTCATTGAACGATGCCGATGTTAGCGAAGCCACGCGCCGGCGGCAATTGTCGTATCTCGCCCGCCTTCCGGAAAGAAAACCGGAAGAAATATGAATCGATTCAGTAAGGCTGGTCGATAGCACACGCCCATCGAACGCCGTCGTCCCGCTCGTATGGAACGTTTTTGGCGCTTCGCGTGTCGGACATGCGACCCCATCGGAAAATACGGAGGAAACAGCATGCGAATGAACGATACCGTCGCCCTGGTTACCGGCGCGGCGCAGGGTATCGGCCGTGCGATCGCGGTCCGGCTCGCACAGGAAGGCGCGAAGATCATCGTCGAAGATCGCCTCGACAGCGCGCTTGCGGAAGAAACCCTCGCCGAGGTGCGTGCGGCCGGCAGCGACGGCTGTGTCGTGGCCGGCGACGTCGGCAACCTGACCGACGTCGCCCATGCCGTCGAACAGGGCGTCGCGAAGTTCGGGCGCATCGACGTGCTCGTGAACAACGCAGGCGTCGAGCACAACGCTCCGTTCATCGACGTGACCGAGGCAGACTACGACCGCGTGCTCGATATCAACCTGAAAGGCGCGTTCTTCATGACCCAGGCTTTCGTGCGCCATCTGCGCGACACGCAGCGCAGCGGCCGCATCGTCAATATCAGTTCGGTACACGAAGAGTTGCCGTTTCCGCATTTCACCAGCTACTGCGCGAGCAAGGGCGCGATGAAGATGATGATGCGCAATCTCGCGATCGAACTGGCGCCGCTCGGCATCACCGTCAACAACGTGGCGCCGGGGGCGGTCGGCACGTCGATCAATGACAAGCTGCTGCACAACCCGGCGCAGCTCAACGCGCTGCTCGGCAACATTCCGCTCAAGCGGCTCGGCAAGCCGCTCGACGTCGCGAATGCCGTGCTGTTTCTTGCGTCGCCGGAAGCCGATTACGTCACCGGCACGACGCTCTATGTCGACGGCGGGCTGCTGTGGAATTACCAGGAGCAGTGACGATGACGACCACCACGGACCAGGTTCTCGCGCGCGGCGGCAGTGCGCCGGGAGTCGAGCACGTGGCGAGCGCCGACGTATTGACGCCGGCGGACCGCTATCAGGAACTGTTCGTCGCGGTGCAGACGGGGCGCGTATTCGCGGACAGCAAGTCGTTCGTCGACTGCGTGCCGCGCGTCGCGCCGCAAGAGATCATGCGCCGCTACCGCGCCGATCATGCGCTGCCCGGCTTCGATCTGGGCCGTTTCGTGCAACAGCACTTCGCCCATGAAGCGGTGCCGGAAAGCCACTACGTCGCCGATCCGCGGCAGACGCTCGCCGCCCACATCGACGGGCTGTGGAGCGTGCTGAGCCGCCAGCCGGCGACGCACCCGCCGCTCAGTTCGCTGCTGCCGCTGCCGCACGACTACGTGGTGCCCGGTGGCCGTTTCAGCGAGATGTACTACTGGGACTCGTACTTCACGATGCTCGGCCTCGCGCAAAGCGGTCGCCGCGACCTGCTGCGCAGCATGGCGGACAATTTTTCCTTTCTGATCGATACGTACGGCCATGTTCCGAACGGAAACCGCACGTATTACCTGAGTCGCTCGCAGCCGCCGGTATTCGCGCTGATGGTCGATCTGTTCGAGGCGCACGGGCTGAAGCCGGCGCTGCGCTACCTGCCGCAACTCCTTCGCGAACACGCGTACTGGATGGAGGGCGCCGAAGGACTCGCGGTGGGCGACGCGGCGCGGCACGTGGTGCGCGTCGGCGACGGTAGCGTGCTGAACCGCTATTGGGACGAGCGCGACACGCCGCGCGAAGAAGGCTATCTAGAGGACGTCAACACGGCCGCACGAAGTTCGCGGCCGGCCGCCGACGTCTATCGCGATCTGCGCGCCGGTGCCGAGTCCGGCTGGGACTTCAGCTCACGCTGGCTCGCCGATCCCGCCGACCTGTCGACGATTCGCACTACCGCGATCGTTCCGGTCGATCTGAACGCGTTCCTTTACAAACTCGAAACGCAGATCGCGAAGCTGAGCCGGGCGCAAGGCGACGCGCAAACCGCGGACGCGTTCACGACTTATGCGATGGCGCGACGCCGCGCAATCGATCGTTACCTGTGGAGCGAAGCGGATGGCGCGTTCGTCGATTACGACTGGCAGCTCGACGCGCGCCGCCGCGAACTGACTGCGGCCGCGGCGGTGCCGCTGTACGTCGGCCTCGCGACCCCCGAGCAGGCGCACCGCACCGCGCGCGCGCTCGAAGCGCGGCTGCTGACGACGGGCGGCGTGCGGACCACCGACCAGGCAAGCCCGCAGCAGTGGGACCGCGCGAACGGCTGGGCGCCGCTGCAATGGATGGTTTCGCGCGGGCTGGTCCGTTACCGCGAGCATGCGCTCGGCGTCGACATCGCGCACCGCTGGCTCGGCACGGTCGCTGCATTGTACGAGCGCGAGTGCAAGCTGATCGAGAAGTACGCGCTGCGCGACGGCGCCGGCCAGCACGACGCGAGCGGCGGAGGCGGCGGCGGCGAGTATCCGTTGCAGGACGGATTCGGCTGGACCAACGGCGTCGCGCGCACACTGCTCGACGAGCATCCGGAGCACCCTGCGCGCCGCAGCCTGGCGGGCGTCCGCGACTAGCGGATGGACGTCGCGACGCGCCGTGGCGTGACGCGACGTCCTGACGACGCGCAGAATCGACGCGGCGGCTCAGATAGTCAGGAGGTCGACCGGGCCGGCCCGAGCGAGCCGCCCTGTCACCTAACCAGCAAACAGTCGACGAACTCCATCACCGCCGGCCGCAAAGTCCGGCGATCGCCGACCGACATGCACGGAAAGAACTGTCGACGCGCCCTGTCGTCGATCAGCCGTATCGCCTTCAGACCATAGCGCGTCAAACAGGAAGCCGCGATCAATTCCGGCATCACGCCGATGCCGACCTTCTCCCGTATCAACCGGCACCGCGCTTCGTAGTTGGACACCTCGATCCGCACATTCAGCGGTCTCGACAGGCTCGCTTGCGCAAGCGACGAAAACGCCTCGTACGAGTGCCGCGGAAAATACCCGACGAACGGATAGTCGCTCGCGGTTTCGAGCGTCGTGCTGTCGAACGCCGCCAGCGGATGATCGAGCAGTGTCACGAGCACCACGCTGTCCGTCGTCGATGTTGAGCGCCCGCCACACGGACCAGACGGTGCCGTTCCGCGACGGGCCGGTGCAACGCCGGAGCCCCCATGCTTCCGTGTTCGACGACGCCGACGAAATAGCGCAGTTGTCTGAGTTCCATTCCGTACCCGGCCACGAAAAATAGCCGGTCATGATCTCAGATTGCCCGTTTCGCGCAGTTGGGTTAAAATGAGCAGATACTCATTTATCGGATCGTGCATGGCCAGGCCCAAAAGCGAGCACAAACGCAACGCGATTCTTTCCGCCGCCGCCGGCGTGATCGCGGAGCAAGGCGGCAGCGCGACGACCGCGCGTATCGCGAAAGAGGCGCGCGTGGCCGAAGGCACGCTGTTCACCTACTTCGCGAACAAGGACGATCTGCTGAACCAGTTGTATCTCGAACTGAAGGCGGGCTTGCGCAACGCGATGCTGCACGGCTATCCGCTCGACGCCAGTCTGCGTGAGCGCGCGTGGCACGCGTGGAACGCCTATCTCGACTGGGCGATCGCGCATCCGGCGGAGCGCCGCGCGCTGGCGCGGCTCACGCTGTCCGAGCGCGTCACCGAAGCGAGCCGCAAGGCGGGCAACGACGGCTTCGCGCCGATCAGCGCAGCGCTCCAGGAAGCGGCGGCGCTCGGCAAGCTGCGTGACCATCCGGTGCCGTTTGTCGGCGCCATCATGAATTCGCTGGCCGAAACGACGATGGACTTCGTCGCGCACTATCCGGCAGAAGCCGGGCGTTATCGTACGGCCGGCTTCGAAGCATTCTGGAGCGCGATCGCCGGCGGATGACGGCGGTTTCTTGCGACGAATTATTGAGCGATTACTTGCTTATTTAATAGGTTCACCATTCTTCGAAAGGAGCTTCAACATGTCCCAGGTCTGGCTCGTTACCGGCAGTGCCAGCGGCCTCGGCCGCGATATCGCCGAGGCCGCGCTCGCGGCCGGCCACCGCGTCGTCGCCAGCGCGCGCGACCCCGGCCGGCTCGCCGATCTCGTCGAACGGCATGGCGCCGAGCGCGTGCGCGCGGTCGCGCTCGACGTCACCGACGCGGGCGCCGCCGTGGATGCCGTCGCGACGGCGATCGATGCATTCGGCCGCCTCGACGTCGTCGTCAACAACGCGGGCTACGGCCATGTTTCGGCGTTCGAAGAAACCGATCCCGACGACTTCCGTGCGCAGATCGACACCAACTTCTATGGCGTCGTCAACGTGACGCGCGCGGCGCTGCCGGTGCTGCGCGCGCAACGCTCGGGCCATATTTTCCAGATTTCGTCGGTCGGCGGCCGGATCGGCACGCCGGGGCTGGCCGCGTACCAGGCGGCGAAGTGGGCGGTCGGCGGCTTCAGCGAAGTGCTTGCGCGCGAAGTTGCCGGGTTCGGCGTGAAAGTCTGTGTGATCGAGCCGGGCGGGATGCGCACCAACTGGGGCGAACGCGCGCGCGGTTCGGCGACGCGTCCGCTGCCGGACTATGAGCCGAGCGTCGGCGCGCTGCTCGACATGCTGACGCCGCATGTCGGCCAGGAAGCTGGCGATCCGGCGAAGGTCGCGCAACTGATCGTGCGGCTCGCCGCCCACGACGCACCGCCGCTGCATCTGCTGGCGGGCAGCGACGCGCTCCATTACGCGGGCGACGCGGACGCGGCGCGCGCGGCCGAGGGCGAACGCTGGCGCGCCGTCAGCGTATCGACCGATTGCGCGTACGCGGGCCCGCTGCCCGCGCTTCCGCCGGCCGACACCACCGCGCCGCGCTAAGCGCCGCGCGGATCCGCAACAAGCCGCCGACGGCGTGAACGAACGCCGCCGGCGCTATCCCGCAAGGATCAGAAAATGATCAACGTGCTGCTGTTCGGCGCGACCGGCATGGTCGGTCAGGGCGTACTGCGCGAATGTCTGCTTGCCGACGACGTCGCGCGCGTCGTCACGATCGGTCGCCGCGCGACCGGTGTTTCGCATCCGAAACTGCACGAAATCGTGCAGTCCGATCTGCTCGACTATCAGGCGCTCGAAGCCGAACTGCGCGGCATCGACGCGTGCTTTTTCTGTCTCGGCATGTCGTCGGTCGGCAAGCGCGAGGACGACTACACGCGCGTGACGTTCGACATCACGCTCGCCGCCGCGCGCGCACTGGTACGCGCGAATCCGCGGGCGACGTTCGTGTACGTATCGGGCGCCGGCGCGGACAGCAGCGGCGGCGGTCCGACGATGTGGGCGCGCGTGCGCGGCCGCACCGAAAACGCGCTGCTCGCGACGCCTTTCGCACGCGTCGCCGTGTTCCGACCGGCCGTGATCCAGCCGTTGTACGGCGCGCGCTCGAAAACTGCGCTGTACCGTTTACTTTATCCGGCGTTCGTCCCGCTCTTTCCGCTGCTGAGATGGCTGGCGCCGGCCAGCACGACGACCACCGCCGCGATCGGCATTGCGATGCTGGAAGTCGCGCGCCATGGCGCGCCGAAAGCGATCCTCGATTCGCGCGATATCAACGACCTTGCGAACGGTGCTGCAAGGCAGCACATGCAGCCGGCGTAACCCGTGGCGCGGCGGGCGAAGCGCCCGCGGAACGCCTGTTGCTCATCGGAAACTTCCTCCCTGATCCCACCGGAGCCGATGATGACGACAGACATCGACCTGCAGCAGCGCACCGAGGAAATTCAACTGGCGCTCGCGGGTCTTTTCGAAACGCCGAAGGCGCCCGCATCGAGCAGCTACGACGAAGGCGACGTTCTCTATCTGCAACTGTCGTGGGTCGTCGAATCGACCCGCGATACGACACTCGACGCGCGCTGCGTCGCGACGCTGCGCATGACCCGCGAGCAGATCGAGCGGTATGCGGCGCTGGAAACGTCGAAGCGGCTGATCGTGCAGGACCGGCTGAAAAATCTGTTGCGCCGACGTTTCGACGAGCAGCAGAACCCGCCAGCACTGCAAGGCGCGTGCTCGATGGAACTCGCGCCCGACGATTCGCTGTTCGACGTGCGCGACGAGCCGTATTGAGCGCGGGCCCGCGAGCGCCGGCCGGCGCCGCCCGCGTGCCGGGGTTACGCGCCCGCCTCGCCGACGATCCAGTCGCGAAACAACGTCATCGCCGGCGACAGCGGCCGCGTCTTCAGCCACGTGAGCCAGTAGCCGCCCGTCTTCGCTTCGACGTCGAACGGCTGCACCAGCATGCCCGTCTGAAGCTCGCGCGCGAACATGCGCGGCGGCGCGAGCGCGACGCCGGCCCCGAGAATCGCGGCCTCGACCATCAGTCGCGACGAGTCGAACACCGGGCCGGCGAGCGGCCACGGATCGAGGCCCGCCGCGGCGAACCAGGCCAGCCATTCGTCCGCGCGATACGAACGCAGCAGGTTTTCGTGGACGAGGTCGGCGGGCGCCGCGAGCCGCGCGGCGATTTCCGGCGCGCACAACACCGCGAGCGGCGCATCGAGCAGGTACGCGCTGCGCGTGCCGGGCCAGTTGCCGTCGCCGAAGCGGATCGCGAATTCGAGCCCTTCCGCCGAGAGATCGACGAGGTTGTTGTGCGTGAGCAGCCGCAGTTCGACAAACGGATGGATTTCCCTGAATCGTCGCAGCCGCGGCATTAGCCAGCCTATTGCAAACGTGCCGACAACGCCGACCGTCAGCACCTCGCGGAAACGGCCGCCGTCGAACTGCCGGAGCACCGTTTCGATCCGGTGGAATGCGTCGCTCAGCACTGGCAGCAACGCACGTCCCTCGTCGGTGATGCCGAGCCCGCGCGGCAAACGCTTGAACAGCGCGCAGCCGAGCCGCTCCTCCAGCAGTCGTACCTGCTGGCTCACGGCCGCCTGGGTGACGTGCAGTTCCTCGGCGGCGCGCGTGAAGCTCAGGTGCCGCGCCGAGGTTTCGAAGGCGCGCAGTGCATTCAGCGGGAGATGGTGGCGCATTGCGACGCGTTAGATTTTCTGTTGGCCGACCGCAATTATCCTCGTTTGCGGTGCGGGCGGAAAGCGTCGATAGTCGCGCTTGCTCCGCCCATCGCCGGCCATGCCGCGTCTGCCCAGGAAATCTTTCACCGCCACGATACCGATGACCCCATCCGCTCTCCGCCGACACCTGCTCGTCGCCGGCGCCGCCGCGCCGCTCGTCCTTTCGTTCCCGTTCACCGCCGATGCCGCCGTCGACACCGTCGGCGCGAACGCCCGCTTCGCGGCACTCGAACGCCGCTACGGCGGCCGCCTCGGCGTCTGCGCGCGCACTGCGTCGGGCGGCATGCCGCTCGGCTATCGGATGAACGAACGGTTTGCGTTTTGCAGCACGTTCAAGCTGATCCTCGCGTCGGCGGTGCTTGCGCGCAGTGCCCGGTCGGCCGGCCTGCTCGACCGGCGCATTTCTTATACGAAACACGACCTCGTCGCGTATTCGCCGCTCAGTTCGCAGCACGTCGGAACCGGCATGACGGTCGCCGCGCTGTGCGCCGCCGCGCTCCAGTACAGCGACAACTCGGCCGCCAATCTGCTGATCCGGCTGGTCGGCGGTCCGGCGTCGGTCACCGCATACGCGCGCTCGATCGGCGATACGACGTTCCGGCTCGACCGCTGGGAAACCGCGCTGAATTCCGCGATTCCGGGCGATCCGCGCGATACGTCGACGCCGGCCGCGATGACGGAGAGCGCGCGCAGGCTCGTGCTCGGCGACGCGCTTGCCGCGCCGCAACGCGCGCAGTTGCAGACGTGGCTGCGCGGCAATACCACCGGCGCGAAGCGGATTCGCGCCGGTGTGCCCGCGAACTGGCAGGTCGGCGACAAGACCGGCACCGGCGACCGCGGCACCGCGAACGACGTCGCGGTGCTGTGGCGGCCGTCGCGCGAACCGCTGGTGCTGACCGTCTTCCATACGCGGGAAGTCGTCGGCGCGGCGCCGAGCGACGACGCGATCGCGCACGCGGCCCATATCGTCGCCGAGGCTTTCCGATAGGAAACGCCGCGGCGCGCCGCTCGTTTCAGTCTTTTCGCATCAGAAACGCGACGACGAAAGAGATCGCGCAGCCGCCGGCGAGGTACGCGGCAACCGGATGCCACGACCCATGCGCGAGGCCGACCAGCGACGCGGCGATGAACGGCGTGAAACCGCCGCCGACGACACTCGCGACCTGGTAGCCGACGCCGGCGCCGCTGTAGCGGTACTCCGCGCCGAACTGCGCGGTGAAAAGCGGCTGCTGCACCGCGACCACCATGTCGTGCGCGACGTTCGCGAGCATCACCGCGAACACGACGATCCAGAACGTCGAACGCGCTTCGAGCGCGATGAAGAACGGCACCGCGGACAGCATGCCGATCAGCGCGCCGACCAGATACACGCGCCGCAGCCCGAAGCGGTCCGCCGCGTGCGCGAAAAGCGGAATGGTCACGCAACTGATCGCGCCGACGACGAGCCCGATGTTCAGGAACAGTTCGCGGTTCATCCCGAGGTTTTGCGTCGAATAACTGAGCGCGAACGCGGTGACGATATACATCGTCAGCAGTTCCGCGAGACGCAGCGCGACGATCAGCACGAACGCGTCCGGATGGCGCTTCAGCGCGTCGATCACCGGAATGCGCACGCGCTCGCGCTGCGCGTTCACCGCGGACACGAATTCTTCGGCGTCCTGCATGCCGGCGCGCACCCACAGGCCGAGCGCCACCAGCACGACGCTGAACAGGAACGGAATGCGCCAGCCCCACGTCCTGAACGCGGCATTGTCGAGCGTCGCGCTCAGCAGCGATACGAAGCCGGTCGTGAGAATCAGCGCGACGCCGTAGCCGACCTGCACGCCGCTGCTGTAAAACGCCTTGCGTCGCGGCGGCGCGTTTTCGACGGCGATCAGCGCTGCACCGCCCCACTCGCCGCCGACCGCGAAACCCTGGATCGCGCGCAACACGACGAGCAGCACCGGTGCCCACCAGCCGATCGACGCGAACGTCGGCAGCAGGCCGATCGCGGTCGTCGCGAGGCCCATCATCACGATGGTCAGCACGAGCATCTTCTTGCGGCCGACGCGGTCGCCGTAGTGGCCGAACACGATGCCGCCGAGCGGGCGAAACAGGAAGCCGACGCCGAACGTCGCGAACGCGACGATCGTGCCCATCGCGGGACTCACGTTCGGGAAGAACTCGACGTTGAACACGAGCGCGGCGACGATGCCGTACAGCAGGAAGTCGTACCAGTCGACGACCGCGCCGACGAAACTGCCGATCGCCGCGCGGCGGGCGTTGTTAGCGTTACCATCCGTCGCGTCGGTGGCGGGCGGGGGAGCCTGAATGGCGCTCATGCGGGGAGTCTCCGAATCTCGTTATCGAACGGCCGCGACGCCCGGCGCAGGCTCGGCCGGCGCCGGCGCACGCGTCGCGCGCTGCAAAGCGCGCGATTATAGCGCACGGCGCCGCGCCGTCCGGGCGCCGGCGAAAGCGTCGGCGCCCTCCCACACCGCACGAACGAGCAAAAGGAAACCAACAGGAAAACGCGACGAAGCAAACCTACCGCACAGCGGCCGCGTCGCGCACGAACTCGACGCGCCCGTTCTGCTCGTCATAGCGGCACACCACCTTGCTGCCCTCGGTCACGTCGCCCTTCAGCATCTCTTTCGCGAGTTCGTTTTCGATCGACTGCTGGATCTGCCGGCGCAACTCGCGCGCGCCGAATTCCGGGCGATAGCCCTGCGCGGCCAGATGCTCGACCACCGAGTCGTCGAACGTGATCGTGATGTCCTGGCTGTGCGCCATCCGCTCGACCTGCGCGAGTTGCAGACGCACGATCGAGCGCATCTCGTCGTCGGTGAGCGGCTGGAACATGATGATGTCGTCGATCCGGTTCAGGAACTCCGGCCGGAAATGCTGGCGCAGTTCCGTCATCAGCGCGTTCTTCATCGACGCATCGGCGCTCGACAAAAAGCCGGGCCCCGAGCGCTTCTGCCCCGACACCACGTCCGAGCCGAGGTTGCTCGTCGCGATCACGACCGTGTTGCTGAAGTCGACGACACGCCCCTTGCCGTCGGTGAGCCGGCCGTCGTCGAACAGTTGCAGCAGCACGTTGTACACGTCCGGATGCGCCTTCTCGATTTCGTCGAGCAGGATCACGCAGTACGGGCGGCGGCGCACGCGCTCGGTCAGCTGGCCGCCCTCGTCGTAACCGACGTAGCCCGGCGGCGCGCCGATCAGCCTCGCGACCGCATGGCGTTCCATGTATTCGCTCATGTCGATCCGCACGATCGCGTCCTCGTCGCCGAACACCACTTCGGCGAGCGCCTTCGCGAGTTCGGTCTTGCCGACGCCGGTCGGCCCGAGGAACAGGAACACCGCGGTCGGCCGCCGGCCGCGCCGCAAACCGGCGCGCGAACGGCGCACCGCGTCGCTGACCGCGACGATCGCCTGTTCCTGACCGATCACGCGCTCGTGCAGACGCTGTTCCATTTCGAGCAGACGCGTGCGTTCCTCGGCAGTCAGTTGCGTGACCGGCACGCCGGTCAGCTTCGACACGATCTCCGCGACGTGCCCGGACGTCACGTCCGACGTGACCGTGCCAAGCTGCCCTTTCCATGCGCCGGTCGCGTCGGCGAGCGCCTTCTCCTTGTCGGCGATCGGCTGGTCGAGCGCATGCGCGCGCTCGAAGTTCTTGCGCGACGCCGCGTAGTCCTGTTCGCGGCGCAGTTGCGCGAGTTCGGCTTCGAGTTCGAGGATCGCCGCGGGCCGCGAGGTCGCGGACAGATGCACGCGCGCCGCCGCCTGATCGACGAGATCGATCGCCTTGTCGGGCAGGAAGCGGCCGCTGATGTAGCGGTCCGACAGTTCCGCCGCCGACACCAGCGCATCGTCGCGGATCGTCACGCGATGATGCACTTCGAGCTTGTCGCGCAGCCCGCGCAGGATGTTGATCGTCTGTTCGACGCTCGGCTCGTTGACGAACACCGGCTGGAAGCGCCGTTCGAGCGCCGCGTCCTTTTCGATGTACTTCTGGTATTCGGCGAGCGTCGTCGCGCCGATCAGGTTCAGTTCGCCGCGCGCCATCGCCGGCTTGAACACGTTCGCGATGTCGAGGCCGCCCTCGCCGCCACCCTGCCCGGCGCCGACGATCGTATGCACCTCGTCGATGAACAGCACGAGCGTGTCGCGCTGCGCGGTGATTTCCTCCATCACCTGCTTCACGCGCTCCTCGAACTCGCCGCGATACTTCGCGCCGGCGACGAGGCCGTTCACGTTCAGTTCGACGAGCCGACGGCCGCGCAGCGATTCGGGCACGTCGCCGGCCAGCATCCGCTGCGCGAGCCCTTCGGCGATCGCGGTCTTGCCGACGCCCGGCTCGCCGATCAGCACCGGGTTGTTCTTGCGACGCCGCGCGAGCACCTCGACGACGGTTTCGATTTCGCTCGAGCGGCCGATCACCGGATCGAGCTTGCCTTCGCTCGCCAGCGCGGTCAGGTCGCGGCTGTACTGGTCGAGATGCGGCGTCCGGGTCGGCGGCTTCGCGGCGGCGGCGCGCTCGCGGCCGTCGCCCTGGGTCGCAACGAGTTGCTGCAACACCTTCTGCGGCGTGATCCCGTAGCGGTCGAGCAGATGACCCGCGAAACTGTCGGTGACCTGCGAGAGCCCGAACACCAGATGCTCGGGGCCGACATAGCTGTGTCCGAGTTCGCGCGACGCGAGAAACGCGCGGTCGAGCGCGCTCTTCAGGCGCGGCGACACCGCGATGCGATCGTGCCCGCCGTCCTTCGCCGGCTCGCGCTTTTGCGCGTTCGCGTCGATGAACGCGATCACGTCCGCGGGCTCGATGCCGAGCCGCTTGAGCATCGCGGCGCCCGCGTCGTTGCGCGCGAGTTCGTCGAGCAGATGCTCGGTATCGACCTCGCGGCGGCCGAACTGCAGCGCGCGTTCGGCCGCACGCTGCAACAGTTCGCGCGCGACGTCGCTGAAGTAGCGCTCGACGATCGCGCCGTCGCCGCTTTCCAGCGCCTCGCCGGCGCGGGCCGCGTCGCCGTCGCCGGCGGCGGCGGTATCGGCCTGCACGGCGCGGAACAGCGCTTCGAGCGGGCTCAGCGTGCGCTGATGGCGTGTCAGTTGAGCGTAGTGATAGTCGCAGACGTCGAGATACCGCCGTCTGCCGTCCTGCAACACGGCAACCCGCACAGTCGCGGGACGCACCCCGCAGATGTCGCAGTTGAACTGGGCCATTTCATCTCCTTGTCCGGCCGCCTTCGGCGCGTTCGCGCGTCGGGTGGCTGATGCGAAGCTGTAAGCGATGCGCCGCGACGCCGCGAGAGGAACCGCCATGCCGGCCGGCGCAACAAAGCTGTCACGAAAATCCGACGCCTATCGTAACGTCGAATCGGCGCGGGCGTCCGGCCGGCGAAGCGGCGACCGCGCCGGCGCGGGGACGGGCCGCGCATCGGCTGTGCCCGGATACCAGCCGCGCACGTACGCGCCGGCTTCGTCGCCGCCGCCGCGTGCGCCGCGCACCGTGTACCGTGCTGCGCCGTTTGCGCGCATCGCCGATAATGGCGCTCTCCGCTCACGCCATCCGCCCGTTCCAACGGAAATCGCACCGCCCATGTCCGTCCCCGCCCCGAAGCTCCCGTCCGTCCTGCTGACCAACGACGACGGCATCGACGCGCCCGGCCTCGCCGTGCTCGAAGAAGTCGCCGCCGAACTCGCGCACGAAGTGTGGGTCGTCGCGCCCGAGCACGACCAGAGCGGCACGTCGCATTCGATCAGCCTGCATTCGCCGCTGCGCGTGAGCCGGCGCGGCGAACGCCGCTTCGGCGTGCTCGGCACGCCCGGTGACTGCGTGGTGACAGCGGTCCGGCATCTGATGGCCGACGCGCGCCCGACGCTCGTGCTGTCCGGCATCAACCGCGGCGCGAACCTGGGCGTCGAAACGATGTTTTCGGGCACCGTCGGCGCGGCGATGACGGGTCTGCTGCTCGGCCTGCCGTCGATCGCACTGAGCCAGGCGTTCAGCGACCGCGAGCGGGTGCGCTGGGAGACCGCGCGCACGCTGGCGCCGCGCGTGATCCGGCAGTTGCTGGCCGTCTCGCACGACGCGCCGGTATGCCTGAACGTGAATTTCCCCGACGTCGATGCGGGCGTCGCCGGCCCGCTGACGGTGACGCGCCAGGGCGCGGGACTCGTGCGCGGAATCGGCGTGGTGCCGGAGGTCGATCCGCGCGGCTTCGACTATCACTGGCTGCGCTTCGAGCGCGCGCCGCGCGAGGATGCGCCGGACAGCGAAACGACGGTGGTCGGCTCCGGGCGAGTGTCGGTGACGCCGCTCCAGTTCGAACGCACCGACGAGCGCGTGTTCGCGGTGCTCAGCGCGGGATTGCCGTCGCGCGCGTGACGCGACGCGCGCCTCGCGCTCCGGCGTGCATCGGCCCGGATCGGCCCGGCCCGGATCGGCTCGGGGCTTCAGATCACGAGCCGCGACACCTTCGTGCCTTCGAGCGACACGCCGGCCATCAAGCCGGCATTCGTCAGCACGAACGCTTCGACGGGGCTCATTGCCGTCGACGTATCGATCTTGCCGTTCGCGCCGACCGTTGCGAGCGCGACGGTCGCATCGGCGCCGGCCGACCAGCCCTGGCTGTTGAGGAATTTGTCGAGCGCGTCCTGGCTCATGAACGCGAAGATGAGCGCCTTCGACTGCGCGCCGATCTGCAGCCCGAACGATCCGCCGGCGGTGCTGTAATAGCCGGCCGTGCGGCCGTCGACGCGCAGTGCGCCGTTGCCGTACTGGCCGCCGATCCAGAAGCCCGCCGCGAGCACCGACGGAAACACCAGTACGCCGCGCGCCTTGCCGATCAGTTCGCGCGAGCCGTCCACGGTATTGAACAGACGCGCAAGCGTCGCATCGACGCCGGCGTCGATCTGGCTGCGTTTCGCCGCGTTCTGCGCGGCGCCGTTGCGTGAATCGAGCGTGGTGGTCGTGCAGCCGGCCAGCGCGAGCGAACCGGTGGCAAGCGCGGCGCTGCTGGTGATGAGGAATTGACGTCGGCGCATGGCGAGTTTCCTGTCAGATTGAGTCGTCGATGATCGTTTGCGGCGCGTACACGCGAATCGCACGGCCGCGACGCGCGGCCACGATGATAGCGCGCCGCCCGTCGCCGACGACCGTGCCACCCGTGACGTTCCGTCGTCTTTACGACCGCATCGTGCGCGGGGAGTTCGCGGATCAGGGTTATCGACGACGAAACGATCATGGTTCGGCATGCGATGCCGACGTGAGCAATCGATCGGCTGTTGCCCGAAGCGGCAGTTGCCCGAAGCATAAGACGCCGCCGCGATTTGCCGACACAATGACGTTTTCAACGGCGCGAGAACCGGGCGTTAGGGCCCGGCTTCAAGGCAATATCAGCGGAGAAAAATCGTGTTTCGATGCATTGCGATGCTGGCGAGCGCCGCGTTGCTCGCGGGCTGTGCGGTCGAGCCATGGCCGTACGGCTACGCGTATCCGTACGGCTACGGCTACCCGTACGGCTATGGTTACGGCTATGGTTACGGCTACGGATACTACCCGGACTACTACTATGGTCCAGCCTTCGGCGCGATCGGCATCTGGGGCGGCGGCGGGTACTATCGGCGCGGGCCCTACCGGGCCGGCTGGGGCCCCGGCGGCTGGCATGGCGGTGGTCCGCACGGCGGACACGGCGGATATGGCGGCCACGGCGGCCACTGGAGCGGCGGCGGCTCGCACGGCGGCGGTGCCCGCGGCCGCTGACGGCCACCGACATCGACCGACGTCCACCCGCAAGCACGCGCGCGACGCGCCCGATCCGACCCGCCGCGCGCCCGCTTTCCACGCGCGCGATACTTCGCGAACGCCGCCGTATGGACGATTCCGGATCAAGCCATCCCGCGCGACGTACTGGCCGCCGACGAACACGAAGCACGACCGCAACGGCGCCTTCACCACTTTCGACAGATCGACGATCCAGGGAATATCCGCGGGGTCGTTGCCGGAGAAACAGAGCGCGTCGGGCCGCCACGTGCGCACACGGCGCATCACGTCTCGATGGCGTTCGACGATGCGCACGTCGCGGCCGGCCTCGCGCGCGGCGCCGGCGGTTCACGACGCACGAACGCACGCGTGTACATCGGACCGCCCGGACGGACGGCAAGCAATTTCATGAAGCCGCCTTGCGACGCGTGCTGCCGCGCGCGCATCGACAGGCACGCGGCGCGCACGGCGCCGCGTCAGAAGCTGCCGAACAGCGTCCCGAGCACGATCACGACGGCGAGCGCGAGCAGCGCGCCGACGATGCTGACGATCACGAGGTCGCGATAGCTGTCGCGATGCGTGCATCCGCACACCGCGAGCAGCGTGACGACCGCGCCGTTGTGCGGCAGGCTGTCGAGCGTGCCGGACGACATCACCGCGACGCGGTGTAGCAGCGCCGGGTCGATCCCGTGCAGCGCCGCGAGTTGCAGATAGGTGTTGCCGAGCGCGTCGAGCGCGATCGTCAGCCCGCCGGACGCGGAGCCGGTCAGCCCGGACAGCAGGTTCGTCGCGACCGCAAGCGACACCAGCGGGCCCCCGCCGATGCCGAGCACCCATTCGCGCACGACGTCGAACGCGGGCAGCGCCGCGATCACCGCGCCATAGCCGACGAGGCTGCCGACGCTCAGCACCGGCAGCACCGACGCGTTCGCGCCCGCATCGACGCTCGCGCGCAGGTCCGCGAGCCGCCCACGGTTCAGCGCGACCAGCACGACGATGCCGAGCGCGAGCGCGACCGACACGCCCCACACGCCCGCGACCGCCGACAGCGACGTCGAGCCCCACTGCGGCTCTTCGAGGTACGACGCGTCCATCTGCGGGAACACGACCACGTTCATCAGGAAGTTCGTCGCGATCACGACGACGAGCGGCACCAGCGCGACCCACGCAGGCGGCCCGTCCGCGGGGCCGTTTTCGCGCGGCGTGTCGCCGATTTCCGCCGGATCGAACGCCTGCGCGACGCTTGCCCGCTCGCGCACGAGCGGCGAGCGGCCGTCCGCGGCGGCTCCATCGGCGCCCGCCGCCGCTTCGATAAAACCTTCGCCGTTGCGCCGCGCCGCCTTCGCCGCGCGCCCGAGCCACCACAGCCCGAAGCCGGCGATCACCACGCTCGCGATCAGGCCGAGCCCCGGCGCCGCGAACGGCGTCGTGCCGAAGAACGGCATCGGAATCGCGTTCTGCAGCGCGGGCGTGCCCGGCAGCGCGGACATCGTAAACGTCGACGTGCCGAGCATGATCGCGGCCGGCATCAGCCGGCGCGGAATATTCGCAGAACGGAACAATGCCTGCGCCATCGGCGCGAGCACGAAGAACGCGACGAACAGGCTCACGCCGCCATACGTGACGAGCGCGCCGCCGAGCACGACCGCGAGGATCGCGCGGCGGT
>Ga0164242_10000524_pt1 | contig 45932 bp, 41 predicted proteins | sample OricomgcompostMG_FD_108783 | JGI IMG/M metagenome (GOLD analysis project Ga0164242, IMG submission 108783) | Miracle-Growth compost microbial communities from Emeryville, California, USA - Original compost - Miracle growth compost (MG) ... | reverse complement strand
GGCCTTGATGTGCTCGCGCAGCAGGTCGAGTGCGTCGACGAGCATCGTCTTCGCATCCGCGATCCACGCGCGCACGTGTTCGGCGCTCGCGGGTTCCGGCGCGAACGCCGGGTCGTCGGTCGGCGATGCGAGCGCCGCGTGCAGTTCGCCGAGCCGCCGCCCGATCGCGCCGACGATCGCGCAATACCCTCGCACCGCCTCTTCCTCGTTCGCGAGGTTGGGCGCCGGATCGGCGCCGCCGTCGATCGCGAGCGCCAGTTCGTCGACCATGCGGCGCAGGTAGTCGAGCGCCCATTCCCACGCGTCGCCCTGGTTGTCGATATAGCCTTGCAGGATCGCGAGCGTATGCGGGACGCCGGCCGGGTCCACGCGCACCACCTCGCCGTACAGCGGCGCGGTGTTCGCGTAGCCGAGCTGCGTCAAATAGCGGCTCATCTCCGCTTCCGGATGCACGCCGCCCATCAGATGGCGGACGAGCTTCAGCACCAGCGTGTCCGCGATGATCAGCGAACTGTTGCTCTGCTCGGCGGCGAGCCAGCGGATGTCCGGCGTTTCACCGAGATCGAGCTCCGCGAAGCGCGGCGTCGGATCGAAGTGGATCACGCTCTGCTGCACGGTCGGCACCGCCGCGCGCTCGTGCAGCTTGCGCAGCACGCCGTGCGCGAAGAGCGGCAGCGAGAACGCGTCGGTCAGATGACCGATCGTGCGGCCGCGCCGCACGCGCGCGAGCGCGAGCTGGATGTGCAGCGGCGTGGTCGTGTCGGTGCCCCACGTGATCGCGATCGGCAGCACGTAGCGCTCGCTCGTGCCGTCGGTCAGCTCCGCCTCGATCTCGGTGAACGCGAAGCCCGCGCCGGGGATCGTGGTCAGCGCGGCGAGGCGCACGCGCTTGAGCGGCCGGTCCTTCGACGCGAACCAGCGCCGCCGGCTCAACCACGACGGCAGCACCTCCGATTCGAGCAGCCGCACGTTCTCCGGCGTCGCGCCGGTTTGTCCCTCGCGGATCACGACGGTCACGAATTCCGGCAACTGCTGGGACGCGGGCTGCGCCCAGGCGGGCCGCTGTTCGCTCGAACACAGCATGAACCACAGGAAGCCGTACGGCGGGAACGTCAGCAGATACGGCAACTGGCCGATCGCGGGGAACACCGAATCGGCGGTCATCTCGACCGGCGAATAGCCGGCGAACTCGGACAGGTCCAGTTCGACCGCCTGCGGCGCGCGCGACAGATTCGCGACGCACAGGATCGGGTTCTCGCCCGGCATCTCGCGCAGATACGCGAGCACCTTGCGGTTTTCCGGCCGCAGGAAGCGGATCGTGCCGCGCCCGAACGCCTGCTTCGAGCGGCGCGTCGCGAGCATCCGGCGCGTCCAGTTCAGCAGCGAATGCGGGTCGCGGCTCTGCGCCTCGACGTTGATCGCGTCGTAGCCGTACAGCGAGCCCATCAGCGGCGGCAGCACCAGCTGCTCCGGGTCCGCGCGCGAGAAGCCGCCGTTGCGGTCGGACGACCACTGCATCGGCGTGCGCACGCCGTCGCGGTCGCCGAGGTGGATGTTGTCGCCCATTCCGAGTTCGTCGCCGTAGTAGATCACCGGCGTGCCCGGCATCGACAGCAGCAGCGAATTGATCAGCTCGATGCGGCGGCGGTCGCGCTCCATCAGCGGCGCGAGGCGGCGGCGGATGCCGAGGTTCAGCCGCGCGCGCCGGTCGCTCGCGTAGGTGTTCCACAGATAGTCGCGCTCGGAGTCGGTGACCATCTCGAGCGTGAGTTCGTCGTGGTTGCGCAGGAAGATCGCCCACTGGCAGCTTTCCGGCAAGTCCGGCGTCTGCTTCATGATGTCGATGATCGGGAAGCGGTCCTCGCTCGCGATCGCCATGTAGATGCGCGGCATCAGCGGGAAGTTGAACGCCATCTGGCATTCGTCTTCGTTGCCGAAGTACTCCTGTACGTCTTCCGGCCACTGGTTCGCCTCGGCGAGCAGCATCCGGTTCGGGTAGTTCGCGTCGATCGCCGCGCGGATCTTTTTGAGGATCGCGTGCGTCTCCGGCAGGTTCTCGTTGTTCGTGCCTTCGCGCTCGACGAGATACGGCACCGCGTCGAGCCGCAGCCCGTCGATGCCCATGTCGAGCCAGAAGCGCATCACCTGCAACACCTCGCGCATCACCGACGGATTGTCGAAGTTCAGGTCCGGCTGGTGCGAGTAGAAGCGGTGCCAGAAGTACGCGCCGGCCACCGGGTCGTGGGTCCAGTTCGACGGTTCGGTGTCCAGAAAGATGATCCGCGTGCCCGCGTACTTCGTGTCGGTGTCGGACCACACGTAGTAGTTGCGGTGGTTCGAGCCGGGCTTCGCGCGGCGCGCGCGCTGGAACCACGGGTGCTGGTCCGACGTGTGGTTGATCACGAGTTCGGTGATCACGCGGATGCCGCGCGCGTGCGCCTCCTGGATGAAGCGCCGCACGTCCGCGAGTTGCCCGTAGTCCGGATGGACGTTGCGATAGTCGGCGATGTCGTAGCCGTCGTCGCGGCGCGGCGACGGATAGAACGGCAGCAGCCAGATCGCGGTCACGCCGAGGCCGGCGATGTAGTCGAGCTTCGCGAGCAGGCCCGGGAAGTCGCCGACGCCGTCGTTGTTCGAGTCGAAGAACGACTTCACGTGCACCTGGTAGATGATCGCGTCCTTGTACCAGAGCGGGTCGTCGGTCAGCGCGGACGGCTTGCCGCGCCGCGCGGTGTGCGCGTGCGCGGCTTCGGATACCTGCGTCGCCTGCATCCGGCGCGCCTCCTCGGCGGCGGTTTCGTTCGCCGTTTCGGCCGGCGTCGTCGCGAATTTGTCTCGCGTGGCGTCGTCGCGTTTCATGTCGCTCCTCCGGGCGGGAAGTCCTCGTCCAGTTCGGGATGGCCTGCTACATGGGCCGTCGCCGGTGCGGCCGGCGGCGGTTCGGGTTCGGACTTGCGCGCCGGGTCGGGCGCCGGTTCGGCTTCGGGTTCCGGTTCCGGGTCGGGCTCGTCCCGCGGCAGGCCGGTGGCCGGCGCGATCCGCCAGATCGCGTACGGACGCGACGCCGGATCGAGCCGCACGTGCTGCCAGCGTCCGCGCCATTCGAAGCGCTCGCCGCTGGTCTCGTCGGTGACCGCGAGCGATGCATGGTCGTCGATCCCCCAGCGCTGGAACGTGTCCCACGACAGTTCGATGTCCGCCGCCTGCTCCGCGCGCGGATCGAGGTTGATCGCGACGATCACGACGTTGTCGCGCGCGGCCGTCGCTTTCTCGAAGCACAGAACGTGCTCGTTGCGCGCGCCAAGGAACGTGATGCCGAGATGCGACTGGAGCGCGGGGTTCGCGCGGCGGATCCGGTTCAGCGCGGCGATCTCGGCGACGATGTTGCCGGGGCGCTGCCAGTCCCACGCGCGTAATTGATACTTTTCGGAATCCAGATATTCCTCGCTGCCGGGCAGCGCGCGCGCCTCGCACAGTTCGAAGCCGCTATAGACGCCCCACAGGCCGGAGAGCGTCGCCGCGAGCGCCGCGCGGATCAGGAAGCTCGCGCGCAGCCCGGTCTGCAAATGGCGCGGGTTGATGTCCGGCGTGTTCACGAAGAAGTTCGGCCGGTAGAACTCGCGCACCTCGGTGTGCGCGAGTTCGGTCAGGTAGTCGGTAAAGTCCCGCTTCGACTCGCGCCACGTGAAGTACGTGTACGACTGCGAGAAGCCGAGCTTCGCGAGCCGGTACATCAGCCGCGGACGCGTGAACGCCTCGGACAGGAAGATCACGTCCGGATGGCGCGCGCGCACGTCGCCGATCATCCATTCCCAGAACGGCAGCGGCTTCGTGTGCGGGTTGTCGACGCGGAAGATCCGCACGCCCGCGTCGATCCAGAACAGGATCACGTCGCGCAGCGCGAGCCACAGCCCGGGCTTCGCGTCGTGCGCGTAGAACTCGGGGTTCACGATGTCCTGATACTTCTTCGGCGGATTTTCCGCGTAGCGCAGCGTGCCGTCGGGCCGCCACGCGAACCAGCCCGGATGCGCGTTCAGCCACGGATGGTCCGGCGAACACTGGATCGCGAAGTCGAGCGCGATTTCGAGGCCGTGTTCGTGCGCGGCCGCGAGCATCCGTTTGAAGTCGTCGAGCGTGCCCAGTTGCGGATGCACCGCGTCGTGGCCGCCCTCGGCCGCGCCGATCGCGTACGGGCTGCCGACGTCGCCGGCTTCGGCCGTCAGCGCATTGTTGCGGCCCTTGCGGTTCGCGACGCCGATCGGATGGATCGGCGGGAAGTACAGCACGTTGAAGCCCATGTCGCGGATGCGCGGCAGCTTGCCGATCACGTCGGCGAAGGTGCCGTGGCGGCTTTCGTCGTCGCTCATCGAGCGCGGGAACAGTTCGTACCAGCTGGAGAAGCGCGCTTCCGCGCGTTCGGCATCGACGCGCCACACGTGCGGATCGCGCGACAGGAACGGCCGGTGGCCGGCCGCGCGCACCGCGGCGGCGGTCGCCGGCGCGAGCAGGATCGCGCAGCGCGTGTCGGTGTCCGCGCCGACGAAGCGCTTCACGATCGCGTCGAGCGCGGCGCGGTCGCGGTCGTTTTCCGTCTCGGCGGTCTCGGCCGTCGCGAGGACGAGCGCGAGCAGGCGGCTTGCTTCCTGTAGTTCGAGATCGACGGCCTGGCCCGCCGCGCGTTTTTTTTGCAGATGGTCGACGAGCGACGCGAAGTCGTCGCGCCACGCGGCGACGATGAATTCGTAGCGGCCGACGCGTTCGAGCGGGAAACGCGCGGTCCACACGTCGGTGCCGGGCGGCTGCACGGGCGTCATCGCGGCTTCGCGCCACGTGTTTTCGTCGGCGGCGCGCCACAGCACCGCGGCGTCGATCCGGTCGTGGCCTTCCGCGAAGATCGCCGCGCTCACTTCGACGCGCTCGCCGACCGTGCGCTTCACGACGAAACGACCGTCGTCGACCGACGGCCGCACGCTTTCGATCGCGATGCGCGGCGCGGCGATCGCGTCGAGCACGCTGCGGTGGCCGCTCGTCGGCGACTTCGCATGGTCGGTCGGTGGCGCGAGCACGACGGCGGGCGTCGCGAGCGCGCGAAACAGCCAGCACGCGCCGGGCGGCAGTGCGAACACGTCGGGGATCGCGCTCGCGTCGCGCGCGCGCGAGCTGCGCAGCGTGTCGGCGTCGAGCGGCTCGAAGCGCGTAAAGCCGCCGGGCACGGCGTCGAGCACGCGCGCGAGGTCGACCCGCACCGGCGCCGCGAGCGCCGGGTTCACGAGCGTCAGCAGCGCGTCGCCGGCGTCGCGCAGATCGGGCGCGTCGCCGCGCAACAGTGCGGTGACCGGTGCGCCGGGCGCGCTCAACAGGCGCTGTTCGCCGTTGGTCTGCAACACCCATGTGTCGCGCTGCAACGCGTTCGCGCGCGCGATGTCGGCGCACAGGTCGAGCGGCGCGTGCATGCGCGCGCGCTCGTACGCGTCGGGGCTGCCGCCCGCGTGCGTGAGCGGGTCCGCGATCCCGTATTCGAAGCCCATCGGCACGAGCCAGCCGGTGCCGAACGCGGCCGATGCGCGCACGAGCCGCCGGTATGCGCGTTCGACCGCGCGCACGTCCGCCGCGCCGTCGAGGTCGTGGACGAGCCGCGCGCCGTACGGCGCTTCCGGAAACGCGATCGGCGAGCCGATGCGCGCGAGCAGCCGGTGTTCGTCGAGCAGCCAGCCTGCGCCGAAGTCCCACCAGCGCAGCGACGAGAACACGCCGTCGAAGCCCGCGCCTTCGAGCTTCGCGACGTCGTCGCGGGCGAGGCCCGGCGTCGCCGCGAGAAAGCGCGTCTGCGGCGCGCGCGCACGCACCGCGTCGCCGAGTTGCCGCCAGACGGCGGCCGGCGTGCAGTGCGGAGAATCGAAGCAGAAGCCGCCGAGACCCGCCTGCGCGAGCCCGGCAAGGCGGTTCGTCCACCAGGCGGTCAGCGGGTTCGCCGCGTTTGCCGCGTCGCGGTCGTAGTCTGCGTACGCGACGTTCGCGTCGCGGTGGCCGTGGCGCGGGTCGAGCCGCGCATCTTCGGGCTCGAACGGATGGAACCAGTCCGGATGCGCGCCGTGCAGCGCGCCGTTCGCCGCGACGCGGTCGATCGCGAGGTCCGCGAGCAGCGTCAGACCATGCTCGCGCGCCTGCGCGGCGAGCTTGCGCAGCGCGGTGTCGGCGGGCTGGTCGGTCTGGAACGCGGGATGAAGCCGCGCATGGTCGGCGACGATCCGTCCGTCGCCGGACGGACCCGGCGCGAACAGCGCGCCGATCAGCAGATGGTCGAAGCCGAGCGATGCCGCGTGCGCGAAACACGCAGGCCAGGCGTCGAGCGGCCCGACGAGGACCGAATGTACGAAGTAGATCCGTGGCGCATACGCGTTGGGCAATTCCATCGGTCGTCTTCCAGTGCGTCGGACGGCATGGATGCGCAGCGTGCGCGATCAGTCGTCCGGGAGGCTGTCGGGGCCGGGTCTGCCCCCGGCGAACGCCCGGCGACTCACCCGGCGGCGCGTCCAGTTCAATGTAGTGCATACGGCGCACTCACGCGTGCGGACGAACGCTCGTCCGCCGCGTCGACGGAACACAGCAAGGCGCGTGCCGCGCGCTGACGTCCGGCTTGCGGCCGGCGCAACACGGCGGATCGGAAAGCGGCGCGGCGTGCGCCGGCGGGTTTTACACGCGGCGCCGGGCGGCGGGGCGGATCGGCCCGGCAGTCGGGGGCGCGGCGCCCGGGGTCAACCGCCGACCATGCTCGCGGCGATGTTCACGCACAGGCCGAGCACGGCGACGTTGAAATAGAACGACAGGATCGATTGCGCGAGCACGCCGCGCCGCGCGGTGCGGCCGCGCAGGCCGACGTCGGCGGTCTGCGACGCGACCGCGATCGTGAACGCGAAATACAGGAAATCCCAGTAGTTCGGCTTCAGCTTGTCGTCGGGGAACGCGAGCGCGGGCGAGTCCGGCTCGGAACCGTAGTAGAGCCGCGCGTAATGCAGCGTGAAGATCGTCGGAATCAGGAACCACGCGCCGATCAGCGTCGTGCCGGTCAGGATCGAGTGCAGCAGCTTCGACCCGAGGCCGAGCGACTTCGTCGTGCCAAGCTCGATCACGATCGCGACGAGGCTCGCGACCGTCGCGGTGCAGATCAGGAACAGCACGGTGCCGGCGGTTTCGTCCTCGCGGCTCGCGTTGTTGCAGACCGAGTCCTCGCTCGCGAACGCCATGTGCAGCCACATCAGCACGAGGTAGGTCCACACCGCGAAGTTCCAGCCGATCAGCACGCGGGTCGCCGCCTGGATCTTCGACGGCACGAGCAGCCCGGCAATGATGCCGATCACGATCGCCACGGCCAGCTGCGGCCGGTTGCGCAGGACCTGCGGATAAAGGTTCATGTCGGGGAGCCCCACGGTGACGTGCGGCGATTCTACAGCGCGGGGCCGCGGCATTACCGTTGCGGGCGGCGGTCGATCGGCGCCGGACGGCACGCGCGAGCGATCGGCAGCGCGCATACCGGCCGCGCGCACGGCGCTATCATGAAACGATGATGAATCCCGTCCCTGTTCCCGAGGTGCAGCATCATCCGCGCAACCGCGCGGGCCGCGATTTCGTGATCGGCGACCTGCACGGCTGCGTCGATGCGCTGCGTTTCCTGCTGCGCGACGTCGGCTTCGACGCCGCGTGCGATCGGCTGTTCTCGGTCGGCGATCTGGTCGATCGCGGCACGCAGTGCGACGAGGCGCTCGCGCTGCTCGACAAGCCGTGGTTCTATCCGGTGCTCGGCAATCACGAGGACGCGTTGTGCGCGGTCGTCGACGGCCGGCTGAGCCGGCGCCAGTGGTATGCGATCGGCGGCGCGTGGGCGGCGGGCGTGCCCGACAGCCGGCTCGCCGCTTACGCGCGACGGCTGCGCGAACTGCCGCTCGCGCGCGTGGTCGGCGCCGGCGACGCGCGCTTCAACGTGCTGCACGCGGAATTCTTCGGCGACGACGCCGGACTCGACGCCGGCGGCTTCTCCGGCGGCGTTCGCGAACAGATGCTGTGGGGCCGCGACCTCGCGTTGGGGCGCCGCCCGCCGTCGACGGGGCTGTCGCTCACGTACTGCGGACATACGCCGATGTGCGAAGTGAAGCGGATCGGCTCGCAGATGTTCATCGACACCGGCGCGTTCGCCGCCGAAGGGCAACTCACGCTCGTCGAGGCGTTGACGCCGCGGCGCTGGAGCGTGTCGGTCGGCGTCGCGCGGGCGGTGCGCGCGGGCGAGTTCGCGTTGCCGTGAGCCGCGGCGCCGGGCGCTGCCCGATGCGCCACGCGGTTCGTGCCGCCGTTCGTGGCGGACTCAGCCGACGCGGTTCAGTTCGAACACCATGTCGATGTGTTCGCCGTTCCAGTTGTATTCCAGATACGCCGCGTGATGGCACGCGCGCAGGATCGTCGTGCGCAGCGCCGCGAGACACTCGCCGCCCGCGTCGCGCACCGACGGATACGCGATTCCCGGCGTGCCCGCCGCGCGCGCCGCGCGGCCGAGCGCCTGGCCGGCCGCGTAGTCGTCGGGCGACAGCACGGCCGGATCGGGCGCCGGCTCGCCGCGCAGATCGACGACCTCGCCCTCGGCGATCACCGTGTAGAGCCGCATCTGCTGGCGCAACGGCGGCTCGTGGGTCGCCGCGAGAAAGCGCGCCGCGTGGTAGCGCGTTTCCGCGATCGCGGTGTCGCGCGAGCGCGCGCAGTAGAACACGCCGTAGCTGCCGTCCGAAAAGCGGCTGCCCTGCGGATTCAGATGCGTGAACGCGGCCATGATCGGGCCGAAGCCGGCGCCGAAGCGGCGCTCGCCGCGTGGCACGAGGTCGAGTTCGCCGGTTTCGGTGCGCAGCCGGTCGTTGGTCAGTGCTTCGAGCGCGTACAGCGCGTCGAAATCTTCCGCCGAGGCGACGCGGTCGAACAGGTTGACGGCCGGAAAGCGCGTCGGGATCACGCGAAAGGCGGGCGACCAGCCGAGCGTCGCGGCGCGCCAGCGGTCTTGCCAGCGGGTATTGGTCTGCGTCACGCCCAGCCGCCCCGCATCGCGTCGAGATACTGGCGCACGGCGACGAGGTCGCTGACGTTGCCGGCGAGCATGCGGTCGAGCGCGCGCCGGCCGCCGAACGGCGGCGCGCTGTTCGGCCGCTTGATCCACGCGTCGGCGGAGGCCGGCTGCGGCAGCAGGATCTGCAACGCCTTGTAGATGCCGAGCAGCAGCGACAGCCGCTCCAGCGTGTCGCGGCCGAGCCGCGCGCTTTGCGGATCCTGTTTCCACTTGAAGAACGTCGAGCGGCCCGGCGAGCCGAGCAGCACGATCTGCTCGTCGACGCTCAGGTCCCAGTCGCGCGCGATCGTGAAGAACGCGCGCAGACCGGCGGCCGACATCTCGGTCACCGACGGCTCGGTGCGCTGGCGCCGGTCCCGGCCAGCGGAGGAAGTTGCGGTCGCACTCGGCATGATGATGGGTCCTTAAATGAACTACTATGAGATAGTAGTCTATTTATGGATTTTTGCAAGCGCGACGGGTTACAGGAGCGGCGCGGCGCGGCGGCGACGTGCGCCGGTACGCCCGGTCAAACAGCGGCCGACGGCGCGGATGGCGGCGCCCGACGGACGTCGGACAGGCCGCGGGGGTCGATGTCGTATCGCTATTCCGGGAAGTCGGTGCCCGTGGTGACGGCTTCCCACGTATCGATTTCGTGACTCAGCGTGGCGAGCTTTTCGCGGACGAAGCGCAGCGCGTCGCTGCCGAGCAGCAGGTGGACCGGCGGATTCTCCGCTTCGACGACCTTGATCATCGCGAGCGCCGCCCGCTTCGGGTCGCCCGGCTGCTTGCCGCTGCGCGCCGCACGGGCCGCCGAGATCGGCGCGAACAGCGTCTCGTAATCGTCGATCGTGCGATTCGAGCGCACCATCGAGCGGCCCGCCCAGTCGGTGCGGAACGCGCCCGGTTCGATCGCGGTGACCTTGATGCCGAAACCCTTCACTTCGCTCGCCAGCGCTTCGTTGATGCCTTCGAGCGCGAACTTGCTCGCGTTGTAGATGCCGACGCCGGGGAAGGTCGTGAGCCCGCCCATCGACGTGATGTTCAGGATATGACCCGCGCGGCGCCGGCGCATGGACGGCAGCACGGCCTGCAGCACGCTGAGCGCGCCGAACAGGTTCACGTCGAACTGCGCGCGTGCGGCCTCCGGCGTCGCTTCCTCGATGCTGCCTTCGTAGCCGTAGCCGGCGTTGTTTACGAGGACGTCGATCGCGCCGACTTCCTTCTCGACCTGCGCGACGACGCGGCGCACGTCGTCGTGGTTGCGCACGTCGAGCAGATAGCCGAACGACCGGCCTTCCGACAGCTTGTCGAATTCGACGCGCTGCGCGTCGTTGCGCAGCGTGCCGACCACGCGATCGCCGCGGGCCACGAGCGTTTCGGCCAGCGCCCGGCCAAAGCCGGTGCTGACGCCGGTGATAAACCACGTTTTCATCTGGGTTCTCCTTCGAAGGAACGATGGGCGGCCGCGCATTCGCGCGGCCACGAGCCAGCGCAGTATCGACCTCCGCGAATTTCTTTGAAAGAGGCATAATCCGCATGGTCTATGCAAGGAAGTCGCACAATGAACGGCTCCGATCTGTCTGCGCTTTCCCTGTTCGCGCGCGTCGCCGCCGAACAGAGCTTCACGGCGGCGGCCCGCGCGCTCGGGATCTCGAATTCGGCAGCCAGCTACACGATCCGCCGGCTGGAGGAACAGCTTGGCGCCAAGCTCTTCAACCGGACGACGCGCAGCGTCAGCCTCACCGAAGCGGGCGATGCATTCCTGACCCGCATCCAGCCGTTGATGGAGCAACTCGAACTCGCGTTCGGCGATATCGGCAAGGCTTCGAGCGAAACGATGGGCACGCTCCGGCTGAACGTGCCGCCGGCGGCGATCTCGCAGGTGATCGCGCCGATCCTGAAGGATTTCTTGAACGCGTATCCGGACATCCGGATCGACGTGATTTCCGACAACAGCCTCGTCGATATCGCGAGCAAGGGCTACGACGCGGGGATCCGCTACGACAACGTGCTCGCGCAGGACATGGTGGCGGTGCCGATCGTGACCGGCATCCGCTTTTGCGTCGTCGCGTCGCCCAGCTATCTCGACGGCAAGCCGGTGCCCGTGCATCCGCGCGATCTGCTCAGACACGAATGTGTGAATTACCGCAGCGCCGACACGCATGCGCTTTATCGCTGGGAGTTCCAGAAGGACGACGAGAAGATCCGGATTGCGGTGGCCGGACGCATCGCGACCAACGACAACGACCTGCTGCTGCGGGCGGCGCTCGACGGGCTCGGCTTCAGCTATCTGCAATACCGGTCGGCTGAGCCTCACCTGGGCGCGGGGCGGCTCGTCACCGTGCTGGACGACTGGATTCCACGCGAGGCGCTTTATCTGTACTACTACAACCCGGGAAGGCTGCCCCGGAAGCTGCGGGTGTTTATCGATTTTTTGCGGGAACGGCTGAAGTCGTGACAGCCGGGGTTGGGGTGGAGCGCACGGTGTCGGTCGCAGAAAACCGGCCGCCGGGCACGCGACGTGCTACGCCGCTCCGACTGTAGACGCGCATGGAGCCTGCCGACATGATGTTGTGGAAGAACTGCCTCGTGCTTACCTTGTCCGCCGCCGTTGCCGCGTGGATGCCCGCGCGCGCGCAGACGCAGGTGGAAGGGGTGATCCAGCCCGCAGTTCCCGCGTCGCAGCCGGTCACGCGCGCGGCGCCGGCGCAGTCGCCTGCGCCGTCGTCCGTGTCCGCGCCGCCGGTCGCGGAAAATCCCGCGGAAGCGCCTGTCAGGAAACCGGCTGCCAAGCCGGCCCGCAAGCGTGCGCAGCCTGTGCACCGGTCCGTTCAGCCGGCCGTTCAACCGGCGGTTCAGCCGGCCGTTTCGCCGTCCTTCGAGCAGCCGGAACCGCCGATACTTCCAGGATCGACGTCGCAGCCGGCCGGGCAGCCTGCGCCGACACCGCAGCCGTATGCGCCGCCGTCTCAGCCTGGCGGGCACCCGGCGCCGGGGCCACAGCCGTACGCGCAGCCGGCGCCACCGTCCCACGGTGAAGCGACGCCCGCGCCGCAACCGTATACGCCGCCGACACCGGCGCCCCAGCCGTATGCGCCGCCGGCGCCGATGCCGCAGCAGTCGCACGAGCAACTGGCGCCAGCGCCTCAGCCGTATGCGCCGCCGGCACCGGCGCCCCAATCGCACGAACCGCTGACGCCCGCGCCGCAGCCGTATGCGCGGCCGACGCCGGCACCGCAACCGTACGCGCCGCCGGCCCCCGTGCCGCCGTCGCATGAAGCGCCGACGCCGATAACTCAGCCCTACTCACCGCCGGCGCCCGCACCGTACGTCCAGCCCGCGCCGGCCCCGCAACCGTACGCGCAACCCGCCGTCAACTGGACGTTGCAGGTGATCCGCGACGGCCGGCAGATCGACTCGTTCGACGGCACGACCGCGGTCGGCCAGTCCGGGGCCAGCATGCATCACGACGTCGTCAGGCACCACATCGGCTGCCTGGACCGGCCGGCGGCCAGCGTCGACCTGCAACGTTCGATCACCGTCTCGCTGCTGCGGGCGGACGCGACGCAGACGGTGCTCGCGATCGACACGCGGGAAACCGTCGAAAGCGACACGAGGCCCCGCACGCCCGAAGGCTGCAAACTGCCGCCGCGACTGAGCGTGGTGCACGCGAGTCATCCGGGACTCGTCGTGCCGGCCGGTCAGTGGGTCACGTGGCAAATCGTCGGCCAAGATCCGTCGCTGCTGTACCGGGTGCGCGCGAGCGTCATGCCGTCGACTGCGCCGCGTTGACGTGCGACGCGGGCCGGGGCGATCGAAACAGCGGCCTCCCGGACGGACGAGTATCAGCAGGTCAGATCGACCGTCAGCGGATCATCGCGCCGCATCGCGCGGTGCGAATGCGTCGGCACCAGCGCCGCTCCGATGCCGCTCGACACTCGCGCCAGAAACCGCAAGACCGCGGCGCGCCCGAGCACCCGGTTGGCCGACGCGAGCGCGGCCGCGCGCATGACGATGTGCACGGTCATCCGACCGCGCGCGTCGAAGCACGGCACCCAAAGCGCCGTGACATCGCCGTCGGCCACGAGCGCGACGGCCGTCTCGGCGCCGATCGACACCGCTTCGGCGTGCGCGCCGGCGAGCACCGGCGCCGGTGTGTCGCTGACCACGCGTACGCCGTTCAATGCGTCGAGCACCGCCGCGTGGTCCTGCGCATTGATCGCGGCACGCAACTGATCGACGACGCGGCGCTGCCGCGCCGGGTCGGCCGGCTTCTGCGGCGCGCCGCTGCGCGCGAGCCGCGTTTTCGCGCGATGAACCAGCTGTCTGCAATGGACCGCGGGCTTGCCGAGCGCCGCGCCGATCGCGGCGTAATCGTCGTCGAACGCCTCGCGCAGCACGAACGCGGCCCGTTCGTCGGGCGACAGCCGTTCGAGCAGCAACATCAGTCCGTACGATAGCTGCGCACCGTTCAGCACGCTTTCTTCCGCCGACGGCACGAGCGGGTCGATCCACGGCTCCGGCAGCCAGCCGCTGTCGCGCGCCGCGCGTTCCGTCTGCAATGCGCGCAGCCGGTCTATCGACAGCCGGGTGACGATCGTCGTCAGCCACGCAGCCGGCTCGCGCAGGCTCGCGATATCGGCGCGGTGCCACTTCAGCCACGCGTCCTGCACGACGTCTTCGGCCTCCGCGCGACTGCCGAGCATCCGGTACGCGACGGACAGGAGACGTGGGCGTCGCGCGTCGAACAGGTCGGAGTCGGTGCGCGCGCGCGGGTCGGTCAAGGGTTCGTTCATGCAGGGTGCTCCGTCGAGAGTGAGCCGGCGTCGCCAGTGTGCCAGAACGCCGGGGCTTTACGCGCATGACGGGCGAGCCCGCCGCCGCGTGACACCGCCGCAAAAAAATAACTTCGTCACGCGCCGGCGGCCGCGGACGTCATCGGCATGATGCGCGATGCCGCGCGTCCTCCTTGCCCTCTCTTTTCCTCCACGGATATCGTCATGTCGAATCTGCTTCGGTCAGCGGGAACGTCGGGCCTCGGCGTCGTGCCGACCGTCATCGAACAATCGGGACGCGGCGAACGCGCGTATGACATCTACTCGCGGCTCCTGCGCGAACGCATCGTGTTCCTGATCGGTCCGGTCAACGACCAGTCCGCGAGTCTCGTCGTCGCGCAACTGCTGTTTCTCGAATCCGAGAATCCCGACAAGGATATTTCGTTGTACATCAATTCGCCCGGCGGCTCGGTGTACGACGGGCTCGCGATCTACGACACGATGCAGTTCATCAAGCCGGCGGTGTCCACGCTATGCACCGGGTTCGCCGCCAGCATGGGAACGTTTCTGCTGGCCGCCGGGCATCGGGGCAAGCGCTACGCGCTGCCGAACGCGAGAATCATGATTCATCAGCCGTCGGGCGGCGGCCAGGGCACCGCGGCGGACGTCGAAATTCAGGCGCGCGAAGTGTTGTATCTGCGACGACGGCTGAACGCGACGATGGCCGAGCGCACCGGCCAAACCGTCGAGCAGATCGAAAAGGATAGCGACCGCGATTACTTCATGTCGGCCGAACACGCGAAGCAGTACGGGTTGATCGACGCTGTGCTGGACCGGCGGGACGGACCGTCGGAAGCGGCGCCGGAGGCCCGCGACTGAACCGGCGCGGCGCGACGCAACCGGCATCGGACGATGCCGGCGGCGAACGCGCGGCCGGCGCCGCCTACGCGAGCGGAATGCGCGCGCCGTCGAGCGGGCGCAGCTTGCCCGGATGCACGGCGCGGCACAGCGCCTCGACGAAGAAGAAGTCGCCGAACATCGTCGCGCCGTCCACGCCGATGTTGTGCGGCTTCGAATAGCACGAGTTGTGCAGCAGCCCGTGCTGGCCTTCCTTCGTGAATTCGTCGCGGCAAAGCGCTTCGAGCATCGCGACGCCGTGGCGCTGCCACTTCGCGGCGGCCTGCGCGTCCGGATGCAGACGCGCCATTTCGAGCAGCGACGACGCGACGATCGCGGCCGCGGCCGTGTCCTTGATGCGGGCGTCCGGGCCGGTCGCGTCGAAGTCCCACGGCGGCACCTGGCGGCCGTCGAGGCGGCGCAGGTAGTAATCGGCAAGACGCCCGGCGAGATCGAGATAGCGGCGCTTGCCGGTTTCGCGCGCGGAATTCACGTATCCGTAAATCGCCCACGCCTGGCCGCGGCTCCATGCGGATTCGTCGAACGCGCCCTGGAACGTGTAGCCGCGCTTGCGCGCGCCGCTTTGCACGTCGTATTCGACCGCGTGATAGGTCGAGTCGTCGTCGCGCACGAACGCGCGCGCGGTCATCGCGGCATGCGCGTCGGCCGCGTGGCGGTAGCTGCCGTCGTCGGCGTGGTTCGCGGCCCAGTACAGCAGCGACAGATTGGCCATCGTGTCGATCGCCGACGCGCTGCGGCCGCGCGGATCGGCAAGCGGTCCCCACGACGCGAGGTAAGCGCCGTCGCGCGTCGTCACGAGACGCGCGCGCAGCCGGTCGGCCGCCTTGAGCGCGATGCCCGCGAACCATGCGTCGCCGGTGATGTGATAGCCGGGCACCGCGCTGCTGTCGAAGATGAAGCCGATATCGTGCGTGTTCGGATCCTGCGCGCGCTGCTCGACCAGCAGCATGCGGGCACGCGCCCATTCGAGAAAGCGCGCGTCGCCGGTATGCAGATACGAAGCAAGCAGGAGCCCTACCCAAAAGCCGCAGAACCAGTTGCCGTGGCTCCAGGCGTCGCCGTCGTAACCGGCGGAAAGCGACGCGGGCAGACGCACCCATTGGCCGTCGGGGCCGGTCACCTGCGGGAATTCGACGCCGAACGTCAGTTCGTCGTCGGCGACTTTCTGCGCGGTTTGATCGAGCGTTCGGCGAAACAGCGCGGCGTGTGGGTCGGAAAGCGGCAGCGGATGGATTGCGGTGGACATGGTGTCTCCGTGGGTTCGTCATGCGCCCGACGCTTCTGGAAAGCGCCGTCGCGGCGGCGTCGGGATGAAATGCGTTGGCGGTTGACATTGGTCCGTTTGCGCATCAACGTCGCGCGTGACCGGTCAGATATGCAGCCTGTCGAGGCTGCGCCGGTAGTCGATCGGTGAACGGCCGGTGTGCTTGCGAAAACAGCGACTGAAATAGGCGGGATCGTCGAACGACAGCATCGCGGCGATCTCCGCGACGTTCACTTCCGAATGCAGCAGCAACCGCTTGGCCTCCAGCATCACGCGTTCGCGGATCAGCTTCGGCGCGGTGCTGCCGAGCGCCTGACGGGTCGCCTCGTTCAGCGCGCGTTCGGTCACGTTCAGCAGGCGCGCATAGTCCGCCGCCTCGTTGACCGAACGGAAGTGCTTTTCCAGCAGGCTCTTGAAGCGGCGCGACAGCAGCACGCTGCGCGACGCGGCGGCATCGCGCATCGCGGCGGCGTTGCACATGCGCGCGACCTTGATCAGAAACACGTGCAGCCACGCCCAGATCGCGTCCGTATAGCCGACCTGCTCCTGCTGATACTCGTCGCGGATGCCGTCCATGACGCGCGTGAGTTCGCGCACCTGCGCATCGCTCAGATAGAGGCACGCGTCGAGTTGCTCGAAGTCGTAGACCGGCACCTCCGTTTCCGAGTGACGGTTCTGCACCCGGAACGCGAAGAATTCGGACGAAAAGCTGATCGAATAACACCGCGTGTCGGCGGACAGATCGAGGTCGTGGATCTGTCCCGGCGTCATGAAGTACAGCGTATGCGGGCGCACTTCGTAGCGCACCGAATCGATCACGTGCGAGCCGCTGCCCGCGGTCACCCACATCACGTGATAGAAATCGTGGCGATGCGGATAGACGAGCGTCGATTTCAGCGCTTCGATCGGCGCGAGATGAAAGTCCGGCGTCTTGACGTGCGCGCCGTATTCGTAGTCGTCGATCCTGATGACCGGAACGTGGCAGCAACATGCGGTATCCAACTGTCTCCTCCCCGTCGGTGGCGCTGCTGGCGCGCGCCTGTCAGCGTGCCCGACGATCGCGGGCGCCTCTCGCGCGAGTGTAGCGACGCATGGGCCCGGGACGTGAGTGGCGATTACACCGTGCGACGCGCCGCGCACGACGTCAGGCGGCGAGGTTGCGCGCGATCATCGCCTTGTCGAAGCGCAGTTCCTTCAGCGCGGAGAGCCCGCTCAACACCATCTGTCCGTGCTGGTTGCGAACGGTCGTGTCCATCACGAGGATGCGCTTGGCCGGCTTTTTCTCGACGACGCACACGTTGATGGTCACCGTGTCGCCGATATAAACCGGCCCGAGAAAGCGCAGTTCCTGTCCGACGTACGCGAAGCCCGGACCCGTCAATGCCGTATGCGCGGCCGACACCAGCGCCGCCGTCAGCAGGCCGTGCACGACGCGCCGGCCGAAAGGCGAGCAGGCGGCGAACGCGTCTTCCATGTGCAGCGGGTTCAGGTCGCCGGACAGGTGCCCGAACGCGTCGACTTCGGCTTCGGTCAGCGTATGCACGATCACCTGCGTGCGGCCGATCTCGACTTCATCGAAGCGCAGCAGCGCCGGCCAGTTGTTCGGTTGTGCGCTCATGCGTCTCTCCTCGAAGTCAGTGCGATGCCGCGTTCGACATACGCGTCGATTTCCTGCGGCGTGTATCCCAGTTCCGCGAGCACTTCGCGGGTATGTTGTCCCTGTGTCGGCGGAGGCCGGCGCAACGGCGGCGCCGCGCCGTCATAGCGCACCGGATGCGCGAGCAGTCGTACGGGCCCGGCTTCGTCGTGGTCGAACGACAGGATCATCTGGTTGTGCGCGACCTGCGGATCGCGCTCGACCTGTTCGTAATCGTTGACGGGCGCGAACCAGATATCGTGTTGTTCGAAGACCTCCATCCATGCAGCGGTCGTGCGCGTTTTCAGCGTGTCGTAGACGAGGCGGTTGATCTCCTCGCGTCGCCGTACGTTGTCCTTCGGATGCGTGAAGCCGGCGAGCGCGGGACACGACAGCGCGCCCGCCAGCTTTTGCGTGGGCGTGAGCGACATCGCGATATGGCCGTCGAGCGTCTGATACACGCCGTACGGCGCCGGATGAAAGCGGCTGCCGGTCGGCGGATGCGTGCGCGCCCACAGCGGTCCCTTGTTCATGTAGTAGGTGAACGGTTCGATCTGCAGATCGAGCGCGGCGTTCAGCAGATTGCTTTCGATGCGCGCGCCGACGCCGCTGCGCTCGCGCGCCTGCAGCGCGGCCACCACGCCGAATGCGGCCAGCACCGCCGCGTGTTGATCGACGATCGCGGAGCCGACCGGCGTCGGCGGCGACTGCGCATCGCCGGACAGCATCGTCATGCCGCTCATCGCCTGCAACAGCAGGTCCTGGCCCGGCCGCTTCAGATAAGGCCCGGACGAGCCGTAGCCGGTACACGAGCAGTACACGAGACGCGGGTTGGCCTCGTGCACCGGTGCGTAGCCGAAGCCCATCTTGTCGAGCACGCCGGGGCGATAGTTCTCGATCAGCACGTCGGCCTCGCGGATCAGGCGCCACACGATTTCGCGCGCGGCTTCGTCGCGCAGATCGAGCGAGATGCTGCGCTGATTGCGGTTGCCGAGCAGAAAGAACACGCTGACGCCTTCGACGAACGCATCGGCGCCGGTCCAGCTACGCTCGAACGCGCCGCCGGGCGGCTCGATCTTGATGACGTCCGCGCCGACGTCGGCGAGCATCTGCACGGCGGCCGGGCCTTGCAGAAAATGCGTGAAACTCAGTACCTTGATGCCTTCCAGCATGAATACGCTCCCGTCGGTTTCAGCACGCGTTCACGCGAGCAGCGTGCGCGCGATGATCATGCGTTGTATTTCCGAGGTTCCTTCGACGATTTCGAGTACCTTCGCGTCGCCGAACGCGCGCGCGACCGGGAACTCGGCCATCACGCCGTAGCCGCCGTGTATCTGCACGGCCTGGTGCGCGGCCTTCATCGCGTGCTCGGTGGCGAACAGCTTGGCTTGCGACGCCTGTGCGTCGAACGGCGCGCCCGCGTCCTTGAGCGCCGCGGCGTCGTAGAGCATCAGGCGGGCGGCGTGCGCGTCGGTCGCCATGTCGGCGATCTTGAACTGGAGCCCCTGAAACTCGGCGATCGCGCGCCCGAACGCGCGGCGCACCTTCATGTACTCGATCGACCGGTCCAGCGCGCCTTGCAGAATGCCGAGCGCGAGCGCGCCGATCAGGATGCGTCCGGTGCTGATCTGCGCGAGCGTCTGACGCAGGCCCGCGCCGCGTTCGCCGAGCAACTGGTCGGCGGGAACCGCGCATTGTTCGAAGAACAGCTCGTGCGTGATCGACGCGCGCCAGCCGATCTTGCGCAGCTTGCGCCCGGTGCCGAATCCGCGGGTGCCCTGCGGCACGATGAAGTTGGAAATTTCGTTGCGACCGTCGGGACGCGTGCCGGTCACTGCGGCGATGACGGTCGGGCCGCCGATCTCGGTGCCCGAATTGCTGATGAAGGTTTTCGCGCCGTCGATGATCCAGCGTTCTCCGTCAAGGCGTGCGCGCGTGCCGAGGTTCGCCGCGTCCGACCCGGCGTCCGGCTCGGACAGACCGATCGAGCCGATCTGCGTGCCGTCGAGAATCGGCCTCAAAAAGCGCTCCTTCTGGGCGGTCGTGCCGTAGTTCGCCAGCAGGCTCGCGACCGTCGAATTGGCCATCAGCGCATTGGCGACCGCGCAGTCCACGCGCGCGAGTTCTTCCAGCACGATCACGAACGACAGCCAGTCGCCGCCGCCCCCGCCGAACGCTTCGGGATACGGCCAACCGGTGAAGCCGAGTTCGCACGCGTGACGCCATAGCGCGTAGGGGAACGCCTGCTGTTCCCACAGCGTTTCCGATTGCGGCGCGATTTCGTGTTCCGCGAAGCGTCGTACCGCGTCGCGAATCGCCGTGTGCTGTTCGCCGAGCCAGTGAGGCTGCCTTGGGGTCGTCGTCATCGCGTGGCCGGTTCGGAGTCGGATTGAGCGGTGCGCCGCGCCCGCTGACGCTCGATGAATTGCCGCAGCCCGGCGCGCGCGCCGTCGCTCGCGAAGTTCACCGCGTATTGCGCGGCTTCGAAATCGAGCCCCGCCGACAGCGGCAATTCGCTCGCGCGATTCAGCGCACGCTTGGCCATTTCGAGGGCGAACGGATCGTAAGACGCGAGCGTCGCCGCGATGGACTGCACCGCGTCGAACAGTTGGTCGGGCGCCGCAAGTTGATGAACGAAGCCGAACGCGTCGCATTCCTGAGCGGTGAAGCGCCTGCCGCTCAGCACGAAGCGCTTCGCGCACGCAAGCCCCATCTTCGCGACGGCGAGTTGCGTGCCGCCCCAGCCGGGCATCGTGTTGAGCGTGATCTCCGGAAACGCGAAGCTCGCGGTCGTCGACGCGACGATGAAGTCGCACGCGAGCGCCAGTTCGAAGCCGCCGCCGAGCGCATAGCCGTTGACCATCGCGACGGTCGGCTTCGCGCAGTCGTGCAGGCGCAGCAGCGCGCGCTGCCCGGCCATCATGTCGCGATAGGCGGCGACGCCGTCGAGCGACGCGAGCCGTTCGATGTCGTTGCCGGCCGCGAAGGCTTTCGCGCCGCTGCCGGTGATGGCGATCACGCGCGTCGCCGCGTCGGCGACGGCTTCGTCGATTCCGGCGGCGAGCGACGCCAGCATCTCGGGGGTGAACGCGTTGAGCTTGTCGGCGCGGTTGAGCGTCAACAGCCGAAGCGGACCATGCTGCGTCGCGAGAACGAGAGGCGGGGTGTTCCGCATGGCGTTACAGCACCTTCAACCAGGTCTTGCCCGACGCGACGACCACGCCGTCCTGGCGCGTCACATCGGCGGCGAACACGCACACGTTGCGGTCCTCGTCCTTCTCTTCGAGCGTCAGACGCGCAGTCACCGTGTCGCCGATGAACACCGGCGCGTTGAACGTAATGTCATAGCGATACGACACCGCGCCGGGGCTCGGCGCTTTCTGCGCCATGTAGCCCATCACCGTCGACAGAAAGCCGACCGACAGGCAGCCTTGGGCGATGCGCTTCTCGAAGCGCGTGGTCTTCGCATATTCGTCGTTCAGATGCACCGCATAGAAGTCGCCGACGATGCCGGCAAAGCCGTAAATGTCGTATTCGGAGACGGTCTTGGCGAAATCGGCGGTGTCGCCGATTGCATAGCAATCCATATGAGGGCGTTTAGCCATGTCGATGAACTTTATGGTCGGTTGGGTCACGCGGCATGCCGCCCGTGGGCGCCGTGCCGTCAGCGTGAAAGTCACTTTAAAGAGACGCCGCCCGCAACCGGTAGGACGGTTCGCGCGATCTTTTGGACTTTTTTGCAGCGCGCGGCGCGACGCGCGGCAGCGCCGTTAAAAAGTCCAAGAAATCCGAAGCCTGGTCCTAACGCCCCCGCGCCGCGATCACAAATACTTGGGTCAACCCGCCGGCCTGTCATTGCACCGCGAAGCAGCATCCAACGATGCGACGCACACGCGAGGCGGTGTCCATATCGAGCAAGGAGACAACATGAGTTCGCTTTCCCGAGCGCAGAAGATGCTGCGCGTAGCGATGAGCGCAGCGCTCGCCACGATGTGCGTGGCGGTGTCGTCGAGCGCGGTCGCGCAGGACAAGATCGTGATGAAGCTCGGCCATACGCTGGCGCCCGACAACCACTACCAACTCACCGCAGAGGTGTTCGCGAAGGAAGTCGCGAAGCGCACGCACGGCCACGTCGAAATCGAGCTTTTTCCGCAGTCGCAACTCGGCGGCGAAGTGCAGATGACCGAGGCGCTGCGCACCGGTACGCAGGACCTGATGATTTCCGCGCAGGCGCCGATCGACAACACGATCAAGCAATGGCAGATATTCGACACGCCGTATCTGTTTTCGGACATGGACGAAGCGAACCGCGTGCTGCAAGGTCCGGTCGGCCGCAAGTATCTCGACATGATGAAGCCGGTCAACATGATCGGCCTCACGTGGCTGGCGGTCGGCGAACGCGACCTGTTCACGACGAAGCGGCCGGTCCATTCGCTGGCGGACATGAAGGACCTCAAGGTGCGGGTGATGCAGAGCCCCGGCTATATCGCGGGTTACAAGGCGCTCGGCGCGAATCCGACGCCGCTCGCGTACAACCAGTTGTTTCTCGCGCTGTCGCAGGGCCTCGTCGATGGCGCGGACACGTCGCCCGAGCAGTTCGTTCAGGACAAGTTCTCCGACGTCGCCAGGCATTTCTATCTGACGCACGTGAACTATCTGCCGGTCGTGCTCGCGATGAGCAAGGCGTCGTGGGACAAGCTGTCGCCGGCGGATCAGAACGCGTTTCAGCAGTCGGCGAAGATCGCGGCGGACTTCGACCTGAAGGAATACAAGCGCGAATACGACGCGGCGCTTGCGGCGATGAAGTCCAAGGGCATTCAGGTGACGACGGTCGATACCCGGCCGTGGGCGCAGGCGACCCAGGCCGCACGCCAGCAACTGATCGCGAAGATTCCGGACGGTCCGGCGCTGTATCAGCAGATCACCGCGGCTACGCAGGCGCCCGCCATCGCGTCGAAATGACGGATACGACGACGGTCGTGGCCCGAACCCCGCATCGGAGGTGACACGCATGGAAAAGCTCGCACGCGGCTTGATGTTGGTCGACGACATCGTGTTGAAGCTCAATCTGTTCGTCTGTAGCTGTCTGCTGCTCGGTGCAGTGGTCGTCGCCGGTCTCGGTGTGATTTTCCGCTTCGTGCTGCACGATTCGCTGTCGTGGTCCGACGAGGTCTCCGCCTATCTGTTCGTCTGGCTCACGTGCCTCGGCGCGGCGGCCGGCGTGAAGCTGCGCGCGCATCCGGAGGTGCGCGTGCTCGCCGAGCGCGTGCCGCCGGCGTTTGCCGCGTTGCTGAAGGACTTCACGGACTGCGCGATTCTCGCGCTCGGCGTGGTGTTCGTGCTGTACGGCACCGACATGCTCGCGCTGATGGGCACCGAAACCGCCACGTCGATTCCGGTTTCGATGGTCTATCCGTATCTGTCGATTCCCGTCTGCGGCGCGCTGCTCGCGTTTCATTCGCTGATGCGCATCCTCGTCTCGCATCTCGCGCCGCGGGCGCAGACCGACGCCGCGATGGTCGAGGGCGTATCCGAACATCTCTAGGGTAAACATCATGTGGGCAATCGTTTTTGGCGCGGGCCTGCTGAGTCTCGGCGTGCCGGTGGCGATCTGCATCGGCATCGCGGCGACGCTCGCGCTGTCGATCAACGGCACGCCGCTGCTCGTGATTCCGCAGCAGTTGTTCTCGAACCTCAACAACGTCGGACTGCTTGCGATTCCGTTTTTCATGCTGACGGGCGCGATCATGGATTCGGGCGGCGTGTCGAAACGCATCATCGAATTCTCGCAGGCGCTGGTGGGCTTCATGCGCGGCGGCATCGGCCAGGTGACGATCGTCGCCAGCATGTTCTTCGCGGATCTGTCCGGCTCGGCGACCGCGGATACCGCCGCGATCGGCTCGGTGATGATCCCGGGCATGGTGAAGAAGGGCTACGACCGCGCGTTCGCGGTGGCGCTGCAATCGGCGGCGGGCTCGCTCGGGCTGCTTTCGCCGGTGTCGATGAGCATGCTCGTCTATGCGTACACGGCCAACGTATCGGTCGGCACGATGTTCATCGCCGGTATCGTGCCGATGCTGCTGGTCGTCGCGTCGTTCATGATCGTCAACTACGTGACGGCGGTCCGCCACGGCTATGGCGCCGTCGAGCCGTTCGACGCGCGCAGGCTGTGGACGACCTTCCGCGACGCATTCTGGGCGCTGCTCACGCCGGTCATCATCCTCGGCGGGATCCTCGGCGGCATCTTCACGCCGGTCGAGGCGGGCGTCGTCGCTGCGGTCTATGTGACGCTGGTGAGCGCGTTCATCTTCCGCACGCTGAAGCTCTCGCACTTCAAGGACATTCTGGTGCGCACGTCGGTGAACACGACGCGCGTATCGTTCCTGCTCGGGCTCGCGTTCGTGCTCGGGCGCTACCTGATCGAGGCGCAGATCCCGCTGCACGTGGCCAACAGTTTTCTCGCGATCACCACGAGTGCGATCGTGCTGCTCGTCTTGATCAATCTGTTCCTGATCGCCGCGCATTCGGTGCTTGAAACGATTTCAAGCATCGCGGTCGTGATTCCGGTGTTCCTGCCGCTGGTCGTGCAGATGCATATCGACCCGATCGTGTTCGGCGTGATCGTGCTGATCAATTCGGCGATCGGCATCAATCTGCCGCCGATCGGTTTCTGCCTGTTCACGGCCGCGTCGATCGGCGGCGTATCGGTCGAGAAGGCGACCCGCGCGATTCTGCCGTTCATCTTCGCGCTGACGGTCGACCTGCTGCTGGTGATTTTCTTCCCGCATATTCCGCAGTTTCTGCCGCATCTGCTGGGCGCGAAGTGAGCGGGTCGTCCGGCGGCGCCGCTTTGCCGCCGTGCCCGAACCGCACAGGACGTTCAATGCTGGCCCGGTATGCTGATATGGAGCGCGCTGAAAGCGGAAATCATCGCCGAAATGAGGACCGCGACGAACGCGAGGTCGATTATCACAAGGGCGATGATTACTTCGACCAGCGCACGCCGCCTGAACCACCCTCGTCTGGCGATCTGGGCCCATTTCGCCGTCGATGCGCCGTCGATCGACGGATACCTGTCCCGCGCGCGCTGGTTTTCCGGGTGGACCAGATTCTTGCGCAGCGACTCGACGAACAGGCTTGAGCTTGCCAGCGCGGCGCCGAGCGCCATCAGACAGAAAACGATGCCGATCGCGATCTTCATCGCGGTCGGGCGACCGGGGAGGCCGCCGTGAAAAAACAGGCCGGAGATAAAGAACAGCAGCGCCTGGATTGGAATGTTCTTTATGAAATCCAGATAATCTTTTCTGCCCTCTTTGGCGAAATACATGGTTTCCCCTGTCGATAAACGGATGGTTTCCGGATTATCGTCCGGTTCCGATGGCGGGGAAATCGTGTGCCGTTCGGCACCTGGCTGAAGGCCGCGGCGGAGCGGTCCGCCGCGCCATCTGTTTATGCCTGCGCAGCCTTGCGCAGAATCTGGTAAAGCGAGTCCTTGATCTGCAGCTTTTCCTTTTTCAGATTTTCGATCGACACCGCATCGGCCGGCAGTATGCCCTTTTCCATGTTGGCGATCTGCTGGTCGAGCGCGTTGTGCCGATGAAAGAGGCGGGCGAAGTGCTCGTCCTCGGTCTTCAGGCGGGAGATCAAATCTCGATACTCGGGAAACATGGCTGCTCCTTGCCGTCAGGCATCGCGGGAAAAACCGTCAATTCTTCCATCGAAGGCCGGCGGCCGGTCTGACGATAATCAAGGCATCGGCGCGCGGCGCAGGCGAGGGCCGCTGCTCGCGTCGGCACTGTCACGCGCGCGACCGGTCAAGCCGTGTAGTATCGGGGACAGACATTTCGTCGAATCCGTCCTCGATGCCGTCGAGGGCCGGCCCGAATCAACGATCTTGTGAGCGCTTCGTCTCATGGCCCGTTTTCTCGAAATCGTGCTCGATGTTCCCGCGTCCGCGATGCCCGCCACGGACGCCCGGCGCCGCAAGCCAGCGGGTTTTGCCGACACGCTCGGCGCCGCGTTGCCGGAACTGGGCGCGGCGTCGGTCGCCGGTCTGCGCGTCGACACCGCGACGTTCGATCGCGGCGGCGTGCTCGCCGACGCCGGCTGGCGCGTCGCCGTCGAGACGCACGACGACGCGCGCCAGGTCACGGTGTCGAGCGTCGCGGCGCCCACGCCCGGCATCACCGCCTATACGACGATCTTCGTCGCGCCGCTCGACGCGGCCGGCGTCGCGAACGCGCTGTTCGACACCGCGCCCGCGCGGTTTCGCGACGCGCTCGCGGCGGCGGGCGACCTGAAGCCCGCGGCGACGCTCGTCTGCGAGCGCAGCCGCTGGCCGTGGTCGCGCGATGGCGTGGACGCCGAACTCGTCGTCGATGCGAACCTGCGCGCGAGCGCGGCGGACGCGCCGCTGCTGCACGAACTGCGCATTCGCGCGCCGTGGCCGGACGACGCCGACGCGGCGCCGCTCGTCGACGCGCTGTTCGCGCGCGCGTTCGAGATCGCCGACGTCGTGCCGGCGTTCGTGCGGCTCGAAGAGGCCGCGCTTCGCGCCGCGCGCGGCAGCATGACCGGCGACGACGCGGCCGCGTATGCGGCGCCCGTCGACCTCGGCCGCGCGCAGACCGCGCAGACGGCGCTGGTCGCGATCTGCCGCAACGTGACCGCGCAATGGTTCGGCAACGACGCCGGCGTGCGCGCGAGCGCGAGCACCGAATCGGTCCACCAGATGCGCGTCGCGCAGCGGCGGCTGCGCACCGCGCTGCGGATCTTTTCGCGCTGGACGGACGACGACTGGAAAACCCGCGTCGCGCCGGAACTGAAATGGCTGCGTGGCCTGCTCGGCGACGTGCGCGACCTCGACGTGTTCGTCGATTCGACGCTGCCGGCACTCGCCGCCGCCGACATCGACGCGTCGCGCTGGACGCCGTCGCTGGAGCGCGCGAAAGCCGAGCGCGCCGCGGCGCGCGAGCGCGTGCGCGAAGCGCTCGCATCGCCGCGCTATGCGCACCTCGCGCTCGCGTGGCTGCACTGGCTCGCATTGCTCGCGCGGCGCGACGCGCAGCACGACGGCCCGGGCCGTCCGCTGCTGCGTCACGCGAAAAAGCGCGTACGCCGCTACTACCGCAGCCTCGCGAGCACGCCGAAGCTGACGACGATCGACGAGACGATGCGTCACCACGCGCGCATCGACGCGAAATATCTGCGTTACACGCTGGAATTCTTCGCGCCGCTCGTGTCGCGCGCGACGCGCACGAAGACCGCGCGCACGCTCGCGCGCATCCAGGGCGTGCTCGGCGACGGCAACGATGCGGCGGTCGCGCTGCGCTATCTGGAAGCGATGAACGTGGAGCCGTATCAACTCGGCTTCGCGCGCGGCTGGTGCGAGGCGGTGAAACGGTATACGGCGAAGGAGGGCGAACGGCTGCTGCGCGAACTGCGGGCGCCGAAAATTCCGGGCGAAGGGTGAGGGCGGCGCTGGGCCGTTCGATTTTGCTTACGTCGATGGTTCCGGCCGAATCCCGAACGCGTCGCCGCGGCGGCACCGCCGCTCGATCCCGCCGTGCGTTTTCCTTCATCCGTTTCGGGTCGAACCGGGCGGGCCGAACGGTACGACCGCCCCGATCCCTATAATTGGACCCTTCCCTGCCTTCGCGCCGACGCGATGAACCCTTCCTCTTCTCCTCCCGCCTCCGGCCCGCTCGCCGTCGGCGGTTCCGTCTGGTTCCAGTCCGGTCAGCAGACGCTCGGCGGCGCCGCGCGGATCGCGCTCCTTGCGGCGATCCGCGACACCGGCTCGATCACCGGCGCCGCGAAGGCGGTCGGTATGAGCTACAAGGGCGCGTGGGACGCGATCGACGCGATGAACAACCTCGCCGGCGAACCGCTCGTGGTTCGCTCGACCGGCGGCAAGGGCGGCGGCGGCACGCTGCTCACGCCGCGCGCGCTGAAGCTGATCGACACGTTCGAGGCGATCGAGCGCGAGCATCGGCGTTTCCTCGAACGCGCCGGCGCGGCGATCGACGGTTTCGACGGCGACTGGGCGCTGCTCGGCCGCATCGGCCTGCGCACGAGCGCGCGCAACCAGCTTTACGGGACGGTCGCGTCGATCGTGCGCGGCGCGGTCAACGACGAGGTGTCGATCGCGCTGGCCGGCGGCCAGACGATCGTGTCGGTCGTCACGCACGAGAGCACCCGCACGCTCGGGCTCGCGCCGGGCTCGGGCGCGTATGCGCTCGTGAAGGCGTCGTCGGTCGTGCTGATCGCCGCGGACGACGCGCGCGCCCGGCTGTCGGCGCGCAACCAGTTGCGCGGCGTCGTCGGCGCGATCCAGCGCGGCGCAGTGAGCGCGGAAGTGACGCTCGAACTGGCCGGCGGCACGGTGATCGTCGGCGTCGTGACGGACGGCAGCGTCGAGGCGCTCGGCCTCGCGGTCGGCCTCGCGGCGACCGCCGCGTTCAAGGCGTCGAGCGTGATTCTCGGCGTGCCCGGCTAACGCGCCGCCGCCCGGCGATCCGCCCGCTCAGGTCGCGCGCGGCGCGGGGATGCTGCGCGCGTCGTGCGTCTGCGACGTCGCGCCGGGCGGGTGCCGCGGTCCGCGGCCCGCCTTCCAGCGCGCGCGCACGTAGGGCTGCGGGTGGCCGGACACCGTCAGCGCGAGGTGTGTGAGCCAGCGGTGCGTCGGCAGGTGCACGCTGTGCAGCGCGACCGTGATCGCGGCGAGACTCGCCGTGACCGCGAGCGCCGACAGTCGCGTCGGCTGCGCGTCCCAGCCGTAGCCGACGAACGCCAGGGCCGTCAGCGCGCCGACCACGCAGCCGGCCACGGCCTCGGACGGCGAATGCGCGTCGAGCACGATGCGCGACAGCCCGACCGCGACGCCGGTCGCGAGCCCGACGACGACCCCGACGATCCGCCAGGTCCGCCGCACGCGCGGCAGCATCAAAAAAAACCCCACCGGATAGACCGCGGTCGACAGCATCGCGTGGCCGCTGACGCCGGTGAAATCCAGTTCGCGGATGCCGACGCCCCAGCCGAGAAACGCGATCTTGGTCGCGGTGACGAGCCCGATCGCGGCGCCGATCAGCAGCAGCCAGCTCGCGGCCAGCCGCAGCGAATAGCCGGCGGCGAGCCACAGTGCGATCGCGAGCGCGAGCGGCACCGTGAGGCCGGCGCCGCCGAGGTTCGTGATCGCGTACCAGAGGTGAAGCGGCAGGTCGGGCATGGAAAGCGGGCGTAGCGACGCGGCAACGGCGGGGAGCAACAGGGGGCGATGACGGCGGGTGGATCGAACCCGGCAAGTATACCGACGCCGCCCCCGCGCGCCCATCGGCGTTTCACGAAGCGGAAAAACCCGTCCTGCAACCTTCGCGGATAAATGTTATGGTGCATCGCACAACGTCGAGTCCTCAGCACTCGACGCGTTTTGACCCTTTCGGGAGGTCTCGATGCCGAAACACCTGACCGGACTGTGGATGAACGGGCTGCAGCGCATGCTCGCCGTCCAGAGCCGCGCCGCCCGACGGGCTGTCCGCAAGGCGGCCTTGCATCCGTCGCAGGTTACCCGCGCGGCGCGGGCCGCGCAGGCGTTTGCGGACGCGATCCACGCGCCGCAGGCCGCCGGCGCTGCTGCGCCGCCGCGCGAATCGCGCGTCGGGCCGCGCGCGGCCGCGTGGGCGAACGGCGAGTGGCGGCGCGCGACGCACGTCGCGCCGGCGACGTCGCAGCGCGGCGAGCGCGAGTTGCCGTACGGCCTCTATGTGCCGGGGCAGGCGTCGACGCCCGGCATGCCGCTCGTCGTGATGCTGCACGGCTGCAAACAGACGAGCGAGCAGTTCGCGGAAGGCACGCGGATGAACCTGCTCGCCGACCGCCACGGTTTCGCTGTCGTATATCCGGAACAGACCGAGCGCGCGCATTCGCACGGCTGCTGGCACTGGTACGACGCGCGCGAGCAGGCGGGCGGCGGCGAGGCGGACGCGGTCGTGTCGCTTGTCGATGCGCTCGTCGACGAATACGGCTTCGACGGCTCGCGCGTGTACGTCGCCGGGATGTCGGCGGGCGCGGGGCTCGCCGCGCTGCTGGCGGTGCGCGCGCCGCGGCGCTTCGCGGCCGTCGCGCTGCACTCGGGGCCGGTGTTCGGCGAAGCGCAGTCGGGGATCGCCGCGCTCGACGTGATGCGGCGCGGTGCGCGCGACGAACCGGAAGCGCTGATCGAGCGGCGGGTGGATCTCGACGCGTATCCGGGGATGCCCGCGATCGTGCTGCAAGGCGACGACGACCGCGTCGTCGCGCCGATCAACGGCGAGCAACTGGTCGCGCAGTTCGTGCGGCTCAACCGTCTGACGGGCCCGGCGACGGACGCGGCCGAGGAGCGCCACGCGGGCTTCGTGGTGCGCGAGTACCGGCGGGCGGGCCGCGGTGTCGTGTGCGCGTGCCGCGTCGCGGGCCTCGACCACGCCTGGAGCGGCGGAGACGGCGCGGTGCCGTTCCACTCGTCGACCGGCCCGGACGCGAGCGCAATGGTCTGGGATTTTTTCGCCGGCAAGCGGCGCGCGCAGCCGAAGGCGGCGCACGATGCGCTGGCCGAGCGCGCGTAGAGACGGGCCACGATTCTTCGGCTGGCAAGAATTCAGGGTTTACCCTATAATCTCGTTCGTTGAGTAAGGGTTATCCCTGAATTTTGAGGCCAGACCATCATGTACCTGCTTAGCCGCCTGTTCCTGTTCCTGACGAAGTCCGCCGACGAGGTCGAAAAAGAACGCGACGACGCGTATCTCGCCGAAGCGACCGATCTTTACGACCTGGAATTCCGCCTGCGCCGGCTCGATCAAAACAAGGCGACGCGCCATCCGTCGTGGATGGGCCTTCACGGCTGAAGCCGCGCCGGCGCCGCGGCGCCCGCGCGCGTTGCGGTGAGCGTCAGAAGCCCGTGCCGGGCAGTTCCGCCGCCTGCTTCTCCTGCACGCCGAAGCAGCCGCGATAGGTCGCGTAGAACGAGCAGTACAGCATCGTCGTCACGATGATGAGCGCCGGCATCAGCACGGCCACCGCGAAACTGGCGGCGGCGCCGAGCGCGCGCATCAGCGCCGAGAGTCCGAGCGACACCGCCACCGACACCGCCATCCACAGCGCGCCGTACACGACGAACGCGCCCTTGTTCCGCCAGCAACTGACGAGGCTGAAAAACATCGCCTTGACGGGCGGCACGTCGTGCCACGCGGCCAGCACCGGCGCGAACCAGAACACCATCGCCAGCGGCACGTAGACGACGATCGACGCGAGCATCGCGAGCGGCACGTTGCTGTTTTCGAGCGTCTTTCCGTCGAGCGTGCCGCCGACTGTCATCAGCCGCAGCAGCGTGCCGCCGTCGACCAGCGACGACGCGGCGAGCACCAGCATCATCCCGAGCGCGTACGCGCCGCCGAGCGTCAGCAGACGCCGCGTCACCACGTTGCCGTACTTGCGGAAGCCTTCGACCAGGATCGTCGGAAACACCGGCTTGCCGGCCACCGTGTCGCGGCACGCGGCCATGAAGCCGACCGCGACGCCCGGCACGAGGATCAGCGGCAGCACGCCGCCGATCACCGGGACGCTCGACAGCAGCGTCATCGCAAGCAGGTAGGTGAAGAACAGCGTGAGGAACGCGAGCGGGTTGCGGCGGAACAGCCAGATGCCCTGGCGGAACCACACGTAGCCGGTCTTGGCGGGAACTTCGATCAGTCGCATGGGCGGTGGATGCCAGGTAGTGGGCTGCCGGCAAGACGCTCGCGCAGGATGCGCTCGAAATGACCGGGATCGTGCGGCTTCAGCAGCGCCGCCGAACGGGGCAAATGGAAATCATACAGGCGCGATACCCAGAAGCGGTACGCGCCTGCGCGCAACATGTCGTCCCAGTGGCGGTTTTCTTCCGGCGTGAACGGCCGCACGGTCTGATACGCGCGCACCAGCGCGTCGACGCGCGGCAGGTCGAGCCGGCCGGTCGCGAGGTCCACGCACCAGTCGTTGACGGCCACCGCGACGTCGAACAGCCACTTGTCGCAGCCCGCGAAATAGAAATCGAAGAAGCCGCCGAGCCGGACTTCGTGGCCGCTGTCCGGCGCCGCATGCGCGAACAGCACGTTGTCGCGAAACAGGTCGCAGTGGCACGGGCCGCCCGGCAGCGCCGCGTAGTCGCCCGACGTGAAGAACGCGCGCTGGTGCGCGAGTTCGCTGCTCAGCAACGCGCGCTGCGCGTCGTCGACGAACGGCAGCACGGTCGGCACCGTCTCTTCCCACCACGCCAGGCTGCGCAGGTTCGGCTGGTCGCCGGCGAAGCCGCGGCCCGCCAGGTGCATCCGCGCGAGCATCTGGCCGACCTCGATGCAGTGCTCGACGCGCGGCGCGAGTTCCGGCGCGCCTTCGAGCTTCGTGACGATCGTCGCCGGCTTGCCGTCGAAGAGGCCGAACAGCGCGCCGTCGCTGCGCGGCATCGGGTCCGGCACCGGCACGCGATGCGCGGCCAGGTGGCGCATCAGGTCGAGATAGAACGGCAACTGCTGCGCGGTCAGCTTTTCGAAAATGGTGAGGACGTATTCGCCGCGGGTGGTCGTCAGAAAGAAGTTGCTGTTTTCGATGCCGGACGGGATGCCGCGGAAATCGACGACTTCGCCGAGATCGTAATCGCGCATCCAGAGCGCAAGCTGGGTGTCGGTGACAGCGGTGAATACGGCCATGCGGGAAGTGGGTTACGGGTTGGTCGGTGGCACGCGGCTCGCGTGCCGGGGGCCGGATTCGGGCCCGGCGCGGTTGGGCGGTCGGGCGGCGACGCGCTCGCGCGTGCCGGCCGCGGGCGTCGGCGCGCAGCACGGCGCGCGGGCCGCCGCGAACGCTTCAGTAGCGCAGATTGATCGACGGCAGCCGCGTGCTGGCGCGACCGTTGTCGCGGACCTGCGGAGACGTGTCGGCCGGCGCGCTCATCGTGTAGCGGGTGCCGAAATTCGACTTCACGTCGATTTCGACCGGCTTGCCCTTGTCGCGATACTCGGTGATCTCGGTGCCGGTCGGGCTCACTTCGTGGTAGCTCGGCGTGCGCTGCACGCTGTTGATGTCGACCTTCGACGTGACTTCCGCCGCCGGCCGGTTGATCTTGGCGAGGTCGGGCAGGCCGGCCTCCTCGTTGGCGGACAGCGGCTGGGCGGCCGCCGCCTGCGCGTCGCCGGCGGGCGCGGCCATCGCGGCGCTGCCCAGCGCGAACAAGGTCGCGGCGACGGCGGCGGAAAGAACGGACTTCATGATGATTCTCCGATAGGATCCCTCGATTCTAGCAAATCTGACCGCCACGCCGCCCGGGCGATTCGGCCCGCGCGGCCGCCCGGCGCGGGCTTGCGCGCCGCACGCGAGCGCGGGCGCCGGCGGCGGCGAAAGCCGGACCCGGGCGGAATGCAGGCGGCGGTTCAAGCGGGGATTCAGGCGAGGTTCAAGCCAGGTCCGGGTGGCCCTCGCGCCGCGCGCGAGCCCCGTCGACGCGGCGGCTTCCGTGATAATGTCGTCGTACCTTTCCTGCCTGCACACCATGACCAGCGATCACGCTCCGCGGCCGATGACGACGCCCGCCACCGACTTCCCGACCGAATCCTTTGCCGACGCCGCCGACGCGGTCACCCGGCTCGCGGCGATCTACGACGCGAACACGTCGTTCCTGCGCGACGCGTTCGCGCGCTATCGCCGCGGCGAGTCGTTCGAGCGGCGCGTGCGCGCGTGCTATCCGTTCGTGCGGATCCGCACCGACGTGAACACGCAGATCGATTCACGCCGCTCGTACGGCTTCGTCGCGGGCCCGGGCGTATTCGAGACGACGATCACGCGTCCCGACCTGTTCGGCAATTACTACCGCGAGCAGTTGCGGCTGCTCGCGAAGAACCACCATGTCGCGATCGACGTCGGCGTGTCGGTGCAGCCGATTCCGATTCACTTCGCGTTCGCGGAAGGCATCCATCTCGAAGGCGATCTCGACCGCGAGCGGCTGTCGATGATGCGCGACGTGTTTGACACGCCCGACCTCGCGCTGCTCGACGACCGCATCGTCAACGGCACCTACGAGCCGGCGCCCGGCGAGCCGCATCCGCTCGCGCTGTTCACCGCGGCGCGCGTGGACTTCTCGCTGCATCGGCTGAAGCACTACACGGCGACGTCGCCGACCCACTTCCAGAATTACGTGCTGTACACGAACTATCAGTTCTACATCGACGAGTTCATAAAGCTCGGCCGCACGCTGATGGCGAAGACCAACGACGCCGACGTGCGTGCGTACCGCAGCGAATACACGTCGTTCGTCGAGCCGGGCGACGTCGTCACGTACAACGCGAACCTCGGCGAACAGCCGGACGAAGGCGCGGCGGGCGCACGGCTGCCGCAGATGCCCGCGTATCACCTGAAGCGCGCGGACGGCAGCGGGATCACGATGGTCAACATCGGCGTCGGGCCGTCGAACGCGAAGACGATCACCGATCACATCGCGGTGCTGCGTCCGCACGCGTGGGTGATGCTCGGCCACTGTGCGGGGCTGCGCAACACGCAGCGTCTCGGCGACTACGTGCTCGCGCACGGCTACGTGCGCGAGGATCACGTGCTCGACGCGGACCTGCCGCTGTGGGTGCCGATTCCGGCGCTCGCCGAAGTGCAGGTCGCGCTGGAGCGCGCGGTCGCGCAGGTCACGCGGCTCGACGGACCGGAACTGAAACGCGTGATGCGCACCGGCACGGTCGCGAGCGTCGACAATCGCAACTGGGAATTGCGCGATCATCGCGAGCCGGTGCTGCGGCTGTCGCAAAGCCGCGCGATCGCGCTCGACATGGAAAGCGCGACGATCGCCGCGAACGGCTTTCGCTTTCGCGTGCCGTACGGCACGCTGCTGTGCGTGTCGGACAAGCCGCTGCACGGCGAACTGAAATTGCCTGGGATGGCCGATCAGTTCTATCGCGCGCAGGTCGACCAGCATTTGCAGATCGGCGTGAAGGCGATGGAGATCCTGCGCACGAACGGGCTGCACAAGCTCCATAGCCGCAAGCTGAGGAGCTTCGCGGAGGTGGCGTTCCAGTGACGCGGTAACGCGCGGTGCCGCGTGCGAAAGCGGCTCAGAACAGCCCGAAGCCGACGAGGCCGGCCACGCTGCCGGCGCCGAGCAGCCACAGCGGATGGATCCTGGTGCGGAACGAGAGCACCGCGCAGACGCCGGTGATCGCCCACGCGAACCCGTTCGGGTCCGACGCCTTCGCGATCAGCAGCGCGCTCGCGGCGATGAGCCCGGCGGTGACGGGCACGAACCCCTTCTGCGCGATGCGCCGCCACGGCCGGTCCTTGAAGCGGTCCCATGCGTGCATCACCGCGATCGTCACGAGCGACGACGGCCCGAACTTCGCGATCGACGCGACCAGCATGCCCGCCCAGCCGGCCACGTGCCAGCCGATCAGCGTGACGATCATCATGTTCGGGCCGGGCGCCGCCTGCGCGAGCGCGAACAGCGCGCTGAATTCGCGCGCGGGCATCCAGTGATGGACGTCGACCACCTGCCGCTGCATTTCCGGCAGGATCGTGTTGCCGCCGCCGAACGCGAGCAACGACAACTGCGTGAAGATCAGTGCGAGTGCGATCAGCGTGGCGGTCATCACGCGCCTCCGTGGTTCCCGTCGTTTGCGCCGCGGTTTGTGCCGCGTTTTGCGGCGAGCGCGGCCGCCGCGATGCCGAGCGGCGTCAGCACGAGCATCGTCGGCAACAGCGGCGTGCGCAGGATCGCGATCGCGATGAAGCCGAGCACCGCGATCGCCGCGCCCGCCGGATCGCGCAGCAGCGGCAGCACGATCTTCGCCGCCATCGAGATCAGCAGGCCGGCCGCCGCGGCCGCGAGGCCGGTGAACAGATGCCGGACGTGCGGATCGTCCTGGGTGCGTTCATAAAGCACGCCGAGGCCGACGACGACGAGCGACGGCCCCGCGATGAAGCCGAAGATGCTGGCGAGCGCGCCGCGCCAGCCGTGAAAGCGCATGCCGAGCGCGACCGACAGGTTGATCACGTTGCCGCCGGGCAGAAACTGGCACAGCCCGAGCAGATCGGTGAACTCCGCGGCGCTGAGCCAGCGGCGCTGCTCGACGACCGCACGCCGCGCGAGCGGCAGCGCGCCGCCGAACGACGTGAAGCCGAGCGTCAGGAAGCCGACGAACAGTTCGCGGACGGTCGGCGTATGCAGCGTTTCGTCGGGCGGCGCGAGGTCCGGCATCAGAGGTAGAACATCCGGTCGTCGTCGGCGCTCGGGCCGGCCTGCGGCTCCGCTTCCTCCTCGCCCTGGTCCTCGTAGAATTTCAGCACCGCTTCGAGTACCTGGTCCGGATCGTCGATTACCTGCATCAGGTCGATGTCTTCCGGATTGATGAGGCCCATCGGGATCAGCGCGTCCTTGAACCAGCCGAGCAGTCCCTTCCAGAATTCGCCGCCGACGAGGATGATCGGCACGTGGCGCGATTTCTTCGTCTGGATCAGCGTGAGCACTTCGGCGAGTTCGTCGAGTGTGCCGAAGCCGCCCGGCATCACGATCACCGCGTCGGAATTCTTCACGAACGTGACCTTGCGCGTGAAGAAATGCCGGAAGCGCAGCGAAATGTCCTGCCACTGGTTGCCCGACTGTTCGTGCGGCAGTTCGATGTTCAGGCCGACCGACGGCGACTTGCCCGCGTGCGCGCCCTGGTTCGCCGCTTCCATGATGCCGGGGCCGCCGCCGGAGATCACCGCGAAGCCCGCGTCGGACAGTTTGCGCGCAATCTGCATCGCCAGCTGGTAATACTTCGACTCGGGTTTGAGGCGCGCGGAACCGTAGATGGAGACGGCCGGCCGGATCTCCGACAGGTACTCGGTCGCCTCGATAAACTCTGCCATAATCGTGAACATCTGCCACGACGCGCGCGCTTTCTTGGCCGTTGCGCGCTCTTGATCTGCGAGCGAACGCAGACTCGGAATCACTTTTCTCTTGTCCATAATGCCTGAAGAACTACGCGCCGAAACCCAGCCGGAAGGTAAGACCCTGCTGTTGGTCGACGGCTCAAGTTATCTGTACCGGGCCTACCACGCGATGCCCGATCTGCGCGGACCCGACGGCGAACCGACCGGCGCGTTGTACGGGATCATCAACATGCTGCGCCGGATGCGCAAGGAGGTTACGGCAGAGTATAGCGCGTGCGTGTTCGACGCGAAGGGCAAGACGTTTCGCGACGACTGGTATCCGCAATACAAGGCGAACCGGCCGTCGATGCCCGAGCCGCTCGCCGCGCAGATCGAGCCGATCCACGTCGCCGTGCGCGCGCTCGGCTGGCCGCTGCTGATGATCGAAGGCGTCGAGGCCGACGACGTGATCGGCACGCTCGCGCGCGAAGCCGAAAAGCGCGGGATGAACGTGATCGTGTCGACCGGCGACAAGGATCTCGCGCAACTCGTGACCGACCGCGTCACGCTGATCAACACGATGACGAACGAGAAGCTCGATCGCGCGGGCGTGCTCGAAAAATTCGGCGTGCCGCCGGAGCGCATCGTCGATTATCTGTCGCTGATCGGCGATACCGTCGACAACGTGCCGGGCGTCAACAAGTGCGGTCCGAAAACGGCGGTCAAGTGGCTCGCGCAGTACGGCACGCTCGACGGCGTCATCGAGCACGCGGCGGAAATCAGGGGCGCGGTCGGCGGCTATCTGCGCGACGCGCTCGAATTCCTGCCGCTCGCGCGAAAGCTCGTGACCGTCGACACCGCCTGCGATCTGGCCGAGCACGTCGAAACGATCGAAGGCTCGCTCGCGACGCGGCCGGAAGCGCGCGAGGAACTGCGCGATATCTTCGCGCGGCACGGCTTCAGGACGTGGCTGCGCGAACTGAACGAAGCGGACCACATGGTGCCGGCCGCGACGGGCGGCGAAGCGCCGGACCCGGACGCGTCGGTCGAGCCCGCGCCGCTGATCGACGCGCCGCGCCACTACGAAACCATCCAGACGTGGGCGCAGTTCGACGCGTGGCTCGCGAAGATCGACGCCGCGCGGCTGACCGCGTTCGATACCGAAACGACGTCGCTCGATCCGATGGTCGCGCAACTCGTCGGGCTGTCGTTCTCGGTCGAGCCGGGTTACGCCGCGTATCTGCCGGTCGCGCATCGCGGGCCGGACGCGCCCGAGCAGTTGCCGCGCGACGAGGTGCTCGCGCGCCTGAAGCCGTGGCTCGAAAGCGAATCGCACAGGAAGGTCGGCCAGCATCTGAAGTACGACGAACAGGTGCTCGCGAACTACGGGATCGCGATGGGTGGCGTCGAACACGACACGCTGCTCGAATCGTACGTGCTCGAATCGCATCGCAGTCACGACATGGACAGCCTCGCGCTGCGTCATCTCGGGATCAAGGCGATTCCGTACGAGGCGATTTGCGGCAAGGGCGCGCAACAGATCTGCTTCGACGAGGTCGCGCTCGACAAGGCGGCCGAATACGCGGCCGAGGACGCCGACGTGACGCTGCAACTGCACCTCGCGCTGTATCCGCAGATCGAGCAGGAGAAGGGGCTCGACTACGTGTATCGCGGCATCGAGTTGCCGACCTCGCGCGTGCTGCGCAAGATGGAGCGCAACGGCGTGCTGATCGACACGGAAAAACTCGTGCGCCAGAGCAGCGAGATCGCGACGCGGCTCGTCGAACTGGAAACCCAGGCCTATGCGCTCGCGGGCGGCGAGTTCAATCTCGGCTCGCCGAAGCAGATCGGCCAGATTTTCTTCGAGAAGCTGCAACTGCCGGTCGTGAAGAAAACGCCGAGCGGCGCGCCGTCCACCGACGAAGAGGTGCTGCAAAAGCTCGCGGAGGACTATCCGCTGCCGAAGCTGCTGCTCGAACACCGCGGCCTCGCGAAGCTGAAATCGACGTACACCGACAAGCTGCCGCGGATGGTGAACGCGGCCACCGGGCGCGTGCATACGAACTATGCGCAGGCCGTCGCGGTCACGGGTCGGCTCGCATCGAACGATCCGAATCTGCAGAACATTCCGGTGCGCACGACCGAAGGCCGACGCATCCGCGAGGCGTTCATCGCGCCGCCGGGACACCGGATCGTGTCCGCCGACTATTCGCAGATCGAACTGCGGATCATGGCGCATATTTCGGAAGACGAATCGCTGCTCGCCGCGTTCGCGCGCGGCGACGACATTCACCGCGCGACCGCGTCCGAAGTGTTCGGCGTGACGCCGCTCGAAGTGAGCGCGGACCAGCGGCGCATCGCGAAGGTCATCAACTTCGGGCTGATCTACGGCATGAGTTCGTTCGGGCTCGCGTCGAACCTCGGCATCACGCGCGATGCGGCGAAGGTCTACATCGACCGGTATTTCGCGCGCTATCCGGGCGTCGCGCGCTACATGGACGAGACGCGCGCGAGCGCGAAGGCGCACGGCTACGTCGAGACGGTGTTCGGCCGCCGGCTGTGGCTGCCGGAAATCAACGGCGGCAACGGCCCGCGCCGCCAGGCGGCCGAGCGCGCGGCGATCAACGCGCCGATGCAGGGCACGGCCGCGGACCTGATCAAGCTGTCGATGATCGCGGTGCAGCAGTGGCTCGACGGCGCCGCGATCCGCACGAAGATGATCATGCAGGTCCACGACGAACTGGTGCTCGAAGTGCCGGACGACGAACTCGGCGACGTCAGAAAGCGGCTGCCCGAACTGATGTGTTCGGTCGCGAAGCTGAAGGTGCCGCTCGTCGCGGAAGTCGGCGTCGGCGCGAACTGGGAAGAGGCGCACTGAGCGTCCGGGGGCGTGCGCCCTTTCCGGGAAGCGCTTCACGGCCCGCCGTCGCCGCCCGCTGCCGGCGGCGCCGCGGGCCGCCGCAACGCATATCGATGACATGCACGGAGAGTCTATGCATCGCTTTATCGTGGTGGGAGGGGGAGCAGGCGGACTGGAACTGGCGACGCGACTGGGCGACCGCTATGGCGACACCGGCAGCAGACGCCGGCCGCCGCGCGCGTCGGTGACGCTCGTCGACCGCTATCCGACGCATATCTGGAAGCCGCTGCTGCACGAAGTGGCGGCGGGCAGCCTCGATCCGTTCACGCAGGAGTTGCCGTACGCGGCGCAGGCGCGCTGGCACGGCTTCGAATTTCAGCAGGGCGAACTGAAGGCGCTCGACCGCGCGGCGAAGCGCATCACGATCGGCGCAGTGCTCGACGAAGACAGCCTGGAGTTGCTGCCGCCGCGCGTGCTCGAATACGACACGCTCGTGATCGCGATCGGCAGCACCACGCATTTCTTCGGCGTGCCGGGCGCCGCCGAACACGCGATCGCGCTCGATACCGTCGCGCAGGCCGAGCGCTTTCGCAAGCGGCTGATCGCGGCGTGCGTGCGCGCCGAGTATCAGGCCGCGCAGCCGATGGCGACCGGCGCGGGCGATGAAAGCGATGAAAGCGGCGAGGCCGGCCCGCGCATCCAGGTGGCGATCGTCGGCGGCGGCGCGACCGGCGTCGAACTGTCGGCCGAACTGCGCAACACTGCGCAGGTGTTGTCCGCGTACGGGCTCCATAACCTCGATCCGCGTCACGACGTCGGTATCGTGCTGATCGAATCCGGGCCGCGCATCCTGCCCGCGTTGACGGAGCGCGTGTCGTCGGCGACGGCGGAGCTGCTGGCGAAGCTCGGCGTGCGCCTGATGCTCGGCGAGCGCGTGACCGAGGTCGCGCCCGGCGTCGTGCGCACCGCGAGCGGCAAGCGCGTACGCGCGGACCTGACGGTCTGGGCGGCTGGCATCACCGCGCCCGCGGTGCTGTCGCAACTCGACGGACTCGACGTGAACCGGCTCGGCCAGTTGCTGGTGCGCCGCACGCTGCAAACCGAAGCCGACGACGACGTGTTCGCGCTCGGCGACTGCGCGGCGTGCCCGTGGCCCGGCAACGAACGCAACGTACCGCCGCGCGCGCAGGCCGCGCATCAGCAGGCGGCCTTCCTGCTGCGCGCGTTCGGCAACCGGCTCGAACGGCGGCCGCTGCCGGAGTTCACCTATCGCGACTTCGGCTCGCTGGTGTCGCTCGGCCACTTCAGCGCGGTCGGCAACCTGATGGGCGGTGTGATCGGCGGGAATATGTTGATCGAAGGACTGTTTGCCCGTTTCATGTACATGTCGTTGTACCGGCTGCATATCGCGGCGCTGCACGGCTACGCGCGGATGGTGCTCGACACCTTCGCGCACTGGCTGCGCCGCACGACGCTGCCGCGCGTGAAACTGCACTGACCTCGCGCGCGCGGGCCACGCGTCCGCGCGTCATCCGCATCGCATTCCTGTTGGGGAGCATCGCATGTTGAAACCCGATGTAGACAGTCTCGTGCCGCACGTGCCGTTCGACCGGCGCACCTTCATCAAGGCCACGCTCGGCAGCGGCTTTGCGGCGGCGGTGTTGCCGGTCTCCGCGCAGACCATCCATACCGACAGCAACGGGCTCGACGCCGGCGAGGTCGCGTTCCACTCCGGCGGCACGCTGGTGCCCGCGTATCGCGCGCAGCCGGCCGGCAAGACGCATCTGCCGGTGATCGTCGTGATCCACGAGATTTTCGGCGTGCACGAGCACATCGCGGACGTGTGCCGGCGCTTCGCGAAGCTCGGCTACCTCGCGATTGCGCCGGACCTGTACGTGCGCGAAGGCGACGCGTCGAGGTATCCGACCATCCAGCAACTGAATGCGGCGATCGTCAGCAAGGTGCCGGATTCGCAGGTGTTGCAGGATCTGGACGCGGCGGTCGCCTGGACCGCGCGCAACGGCGGCGACACGACGCGGCTCGGCGTCAACGGTTTTTGCTGGGGCGGCCGGATCGCGTGGCTCTATGCGGAGCACAACCCGAACGTGAAGGCGGCGGTCGCGTGGTACGGCCGCGTCGCCGGCGATCACACCGCGCTCACGCCGGCGAATCCGCTCGATCTCGCGGACAGGTTGCAGGTGCCGGTGCTCGGCCTGTATGGCCGCCAGGACCCGAGCATTCCGCAGAGCACGCTCGAACAAATGAAAGCGGCGATCGCGCACGGGCCGCAGCGCGGCCGCGGCTCGGCGTTCGTCGTGTACGACGACGCGGGGCACGCGTTCTTCGCCGACTATCGGCCGAGCTACCGGAAGGCCGATGCGCAGGACGGCTGGCGCCGCGCGATCGCGTGGTTCGGCGAACACGGCGTCGCGTGACGCCCGGCGCGCGGCCGGCGCGCCCCGCGTGTCACGGCCGCGGGCCGGTCGCGACCGGCCGCGCCGCGTCGGAGCACCACTCGCTCCACGAGCCCGGATACAGCGCGGCGCCGTGCAGCCCGGCGATCTCCATCGCGAGCGCATGATGGCAGGCGGTGACGCCCGAGCCGCATTGCAGCACCACGTGCTCGGGCGTCCGGTCGCCGAGCAGCGCGCCGAACTCGTCGCGCAGCGTGTGAGCGGCCTTGAAGCGGCCGTCCGGCGACAGATTGTCCTTGAAGAAGCGGTTCAGCGCGCCCGGAATGTGGCCGCCGACCGGATCGATCGTCTCGTTCTCGCCGCGATAGCGGTCGGCCGCGCGTGCGTCGACGACCGTCAGGTCGTGGGTCGCGAGATTGCGCTCGACGGCCTGCGCGTCGACCGTCACCTGTAGCGGCGCGCCGGCCTTGACGTTGCCGGGCGTCGCGGACGGCACCGCCTGCGTCAGCGGCAGGCCGGCGGCCTGCCATGCGGGCAGGCCGCCGTCGAGCAGCGCGACCGAATCGTGACCGAGCCAGCGCAGCAGCCACCACAGCCGCGCGGCGAACATGCCGCCGTGCGCGTCGTACGCGATCACCTGCTGGCCCGCGTTCAGGCCGTGCGCGGCGAGCGTCGCGACGAGCGTCGCGCGCGCCGGCAGCGGATGGCGTCCGTTCGTGCCGGTCTTCGGGCCGGACAGGTCGCGATCGAGATGCAGATAATGCGCGCCCGGAATGTGGCCTGCCGCATACGCGGCGGCGCCCGCATCCGGGTCGGCGAGATCGAACCGGCAGTCGAACACGAGCACGTCGCCGGCGGCGGCGTTCAGGCGCTCGTGCAGGTTCCCGGTGGAAATCAGCGTGGTGTAGTGGGTGTGGAGCATGACGGTTCCTCGGAGCGTGCGGGCGCTGAGAGGCCCGGCGTGATGGCGTCAGTCTAAACAAAAAGACGGGCCGCAGCCCGTCTTTGTCGGCGGCCGGCGCGACCCGCGGCGCGATGGCTCTGCGTGTGCCGGCCGCCACGCATCCGCACCCGTCGCCCGCGCCGGAATCCGCGACGCCAACAAAAAAACCGCCCGTCAGTTGAAAAACCGACGGGCAGTTCCTGCACGCGAAGCGGCGGTCTGCGACGAAACCGCGCGAATCAGATCGTCCCGAGTTCGCGCCGCAGGAACTCGTGGAAGTGCTGCATGCCGTCTTCCATCGGGCTCTGGTACGGCCCGACCTGCGATTCGCCGCGCGCCAGCAGCGCGCGGCGGCCGGCGTCCATGCGCTCGGCGATCTCGTCGTCCTCGACCGCGGTTTCCATGTACGCGGCGCGCTCCGCCTCGACGAACTCGCGCTCGAACAGCGCGATTTCCTCCGGATAGTAGAACTCGACGATGTTGGTCGTTTTCTGCGGCCCGCGCGGGATCAACCACGACACGACCAGCACGTGCGGATACCACTCGATCATCAGGTTCGGGTAGTACACCATCCAGATCGCGCCGAATTCCGGCGGCACGCCGTCGCGAAAACGCAGGACCTGATCGTGCCACTTGCGGTACACCGGGCTGCCCGGCTTGCCGAGGCGATTGTGGACGCCCACGGTCTGCACGCTATACCATTCGCCGAACTCCCACTTCAGGTCGTCGCACGACACGAAGTTGCCGAGGCCCGGATGGAACGGCACGACGTGGTAGTCCTCGAGGTATACCTCGATGAACGTCTTCCAGTTGTAATTGCACTCGTGGATTTCGACGTGATCGAACAGGTAGTCCGAGAAGTCGAGATGCTTCGCCGGGCCGAGCCGCGCGAGATCGCGCGCGACGTCGCGGCCCCCCTGCTCGAACAGCAGCCCGTGCCAGCCTTGCAGCGGCGTCGCGTTCAGGTTCAGGCACGGCTTGTCGGCGAAGTGCGGCGCGCCGAGCAACTCGCCGTGCAGATCGTAGGTCCAGCGGTGCAGCGGGCACACGATGTTGTCCGCGCTGCCGCGGCCGTTCAGCATGATGGCCTGACGGTGGCGGCACACGTTGGATAGCAGCTCGATCTGCGACTGCGGGTTGCGCACGAGGACGCGGCCCTCGTTTTCGCTCGGCAGCGCAAAATAGTTGCCGACCTCGGGCACCATCAGTTCGTGCCCGACGTAGCGAGGACCCTGCTGGAAAAGTGTTGCGAGTTCGCGCGCAAGAAGCGCTTCGTCAAAGTAAGCCGTGACTGGCAGCTGGCTGTGGACGGACTTCAGCTGCAATGCATTGCTCAGATTGGACATTCCCACTCCCGTAAGACGTGAAAGCAGTGAACAACCCAACCATCGAAGATTCGATTTAGGGGAACCGATAATTATACTGGTTTACCTGTCCGTGGTGGGGCTAAGTGACTGATTCCTGTCAAAATTGGATGTTTGCACCGACAGTTCCCGGCCGATCGGTCAGACTACGATATCGATCGTAGCCGGCAGCGATCGGGGGACGGAAGCGGCGGGAGAAGCGGGCGAGCGGATAGGAATCGGTGCTTTTGCCGTAGAATGTCCGCCTTGTTTCAGAGATGCGACGACTGATGGCGAAATCCGCAACGAAAGATCGCAATCCCGACGGCGCCGCGGCGGACGAAAACGCCGCCGGCGGGACCGACGGCGGCCCGCTTCCGGACAGCTACGAAGCGGCGCTCGCCGAGCTTGACGGGCTCGTCGCACGAATGGAGAGCGGCAGCCTGAGCCTCGAAGAGTCGCTCGCCGCCTACCGGCGGGGCGCGCTGCTGGTGCGCTTCTGCCAGCAGCAGCTTGAGAAGGTGGAGCAGCAGGTGCGCGTGCTGGACGGCGAGACGCTCAGGCCCGTACCCCTCAATACGACGACAGGCAGTTCCGCGCCACGCGGAGACGACGATCTATGACATTTGAACAATGGACCCGCACCGTGCTGGACCGGGTCGAAACCGCGCTCGAACATTACCTGCCGGCGGCTGACGCGGTGCCCGCGCGGCTGCACGACGCGATGCGCTACGCGGTGCTCGGCGGCGGCAAGCGGGTGCGGCCGCTGCTGTGCCATGCGGCCGGCGAACTGGGCGGCGCGCGGGCCGAGGCGCTCGACGCGGCCGCGTGCGCGCTCGAAATGATCCATGTGTATTCGCTCGTGCACGACGACATGCCGTGCATGGACGACGACGCGCTGCGCCGCGGCAAGCCGACGGTACACGTGCAATATGACGAGCCGACGGCGCTGCTGGTCGGCGACGCGCTGCAGTCGCAGGCGTTCATCGCGTTGACGTCCGGCGCGCTCGACGCCGGGCGCGCGGCGCGGCTCGTGCGCGAACTGGCGGTGGCGGCCGGCTCGGTCGGGATGGCCGGCGGCCAGGCGAACGACCTCGCGAGCGTCGGCCACGCGCTCACGCGCGAGCAACTGGAAACGATGCACCGGATGAAGACCGGCGCGCTGCTGCGCGCGTCGGTGCGCATGGGGGCGCTCGCGGGCGACGCGGCCGGCGCCGACGTGCTCGAAGCGCTCGACCGCTACGCGGCCGCGGTCGGCCTCGCGTTTCAGGTGGTCGACGACATTCTCGACGTCACCACCGATTCGGCGACGCTCGGCAAGACCGCCGGCAAGGACGCGAAGGACGGCAAGCCGACCTACGTGTCGATCATCGGCCTCGATGCGTCGCGCGCGCTCGCCGAACGGTTGCGTGCCGACGCGCACGCGGCGCTCGAACCGTTCGGCAGCGGCGCGCAGCGCCTCGCCGAACTCGCTGACCTGGTCGTGAACCGGGTGAGTTGATTGCGCAAACCCGCCGGCGCGCGTGAAAGGGGAGTAGCGCGCGACAGAAGTGCGAAGTGCGGGGGCGCCAGATTTCCTGATATGGAACGACGATGTACGACTTGCTGAAAACCATTGACGACCCGGCGGATCTGCGCCGCCTCGATCGCCGCCAGTTACAACCGCTTGCCGACGAACTGCGGGCCTTCGTGCTCGACAGCGTGTCGCAGACGGGCGGCCACCTGTCGTCCAACCTCGGCACGGTCGAACTCACGATCGCGCTGCATTACGTGTTCGACACG
>Ga0164242_10000523_pt1 | contig 45949 bp, 32 predicted proteins | sample OricomgcompostMG_FD_108783 | JGI IMG/M metagenome (GOLD analysis project Ga0164242, IMG submission 108783) | Miracle-Growth compost microbial communities from Emeryville, California, USA - Original compost - Miracle growth compost (MG) ... | reverse complement strand
TTACTGGTCCCTAAGCGATTCTTCTTCAGGGTCCCGGGAAGAGCCGTTGTCCTGCCTCGGAATGAAATCCTCTTCGTCTGCCGTGCCATCTCCTTCTTCTTTGCGGGGTGTATGCCGGAACATTTTCTTCACCGCCTTGGACAGACGCGTAAGGTTTTCCAATTGTTCCTGAATAGGAGCAAGCGTGATATCCTGAGGCTGCAAACCGGTTTCCTTCATCACCATCGCATGCTGCTCAGGATAAATCCAGATAAAATTATTCTGCTGGAACTTCTTATTCAGACGTACCAGCATACTTTCCATGTAAGGATCGTGAGAGATAGTCCCTTTGCGGGCATTGACCACCACCAGCAGATCATCTGCCGTAACAAAACGGAATAAGCGAAACAGGCCATCGGGGGAATCCAAAGGAATGTGCTGGAAGACCACCGAAGATTTGCTTTTTTCGATCTCCCGGTTAAAGACCTGACTGGTCTGCGGGGTACACCACAAAGACACATTGACTCCCATTTCCATTGCCAGGTTGCGCACCTTATGCACGATGTGGGTGAAACCTACCTCGTACTCGCTGTAAGGTGGCATCACGATCACCATCTTTTTATTGGTATTTAAGGGATGGATGAGATGGCAAACGTATACGTTCTGCCAGACATTCTCTAAGATATAATTGAGTTTACTGCCGAATAACCGGTCTGTGGTCCGCAACTTGGGACTCCAACCCAGGATCAAATCCGAGGTCCCTATTTCCTTGGCTGCCCTGGTGATTCCGCTGGCGACGCTCAGGTCCACCCGGGAGCGGATTTCCACTTCAGTATCGGTGGCGGAGGCATGGCGGATGACCTTTTCCAACATTTTCCGGCTCAACTGGACCTTCTGAGCGGCTTCCTCATCGTCCTGCACTACGGTCAGGGCATAAATAGATTCCTTTTGCTTGACATCCCGCAGCATAATGGCAAAGTCCATGAGTTGTTCAATGGTAGAGGGATTAGAAATAGGTACCAGGATTCTTTCTTTGTTCCCGTCGCTTTCAGGCAACAGCTCTCTTTCCTGCAGCGCCAGCGCGCGGCCCGAATTCTCTGTAATGAAAGACGAGACCAAACAGGTGATCAGAATAAGGATCACCGTGCCGTTCAATACACTGCTATTGACCAGTCCAATATTATACCCGACCAGAATAACGGCCAACGTCGCGGCGGCATGGGAACTGGTCAGGCCGAAAATCACGTTTCGTTGGACGACCGAAAAGCGGAATATTTGCTGGGTCATAAAGGCGGCCAGCCATTTTCCGGTAAAAGCCACCACGGTCAGCGTAACGGCCACGATCAGGGCGGTCGGTCCCTGAAGCAGGATCCTCAGATCGACCAGCATACCCACGCTGATCAGGAAAAACGGGATGAACAGGGCATTGCCTACAAAATCGATCCGGTTCATGATCGGCGAAGTATGCGGGATCAACCGGTTTAGCGCCAACCCTGCAAAGAAAGCCCCGATAATGGCTTCTACCCCGGCCGCTTCGGCCAGAAAACCCGCTAAAAAGACCATAGCGAGTACAAAAATGTATTCTGATACACTATCTCCTTTAATATTTTTGAAAAACCACCGGCCGATCACCGGGAAGACGAAAAAAACGATCGCTACGAAGACCGCAAGGGAAATTCCCAGCCTCACCCAAAACAACGAGTTTAGCGAGCCGTTGGTAGACCCAGTGATCACCGCCAAAATCAACAACACCACCGTATCGGTGATGATGGTCCCTCCCACGGCGATGGTTACCGCCTGGTTTTTGGTGATTCCCAATTTGCTGGCCAGCGGATATGCCACCAAAGTGTGGGTGGAGAACATGCTGGCAATCAACACGGAAGATGCCAGGGAGAAGTGCAACAGGTACACACAGGCCAGAATACCCAGGACAAAGGGAAAAGAAAAAGTAAGCGTTCCAAATAACAGGCTATGGTTGCGGCTGCGTTTAAACTCATTGAGATCCAATTCCAACCCAGCCAGAAACATAATATAAAGCAGCCCTACGGTGCCGAACAATTGGATGCTGCTGTCGTGGGCGATAAGGTTAAAGCCGTGAGGACCGATCGCCACCCCTGCCAGAATAAGTCCGATAATGCTGGGTATCCTGAATTTGCGAAGCACGATCGGCGCCAGTAAAATAATGAACAGCACCACAGAGAAGATCAGCACAGGATCCTTGAGAGGAAGGCTAAAATGTAATTCCAGTAACTGTGTCTTCAACAACGCTGCCACCATAGGTTCGTTTTATCGGGTGTCTATCTGAGGGCCCGGGAATTTTACCCCGCCCCGTGATTGTGCGCACCTCTGGTTATTTTCACACAAAATTTTTCCTGTACGATGATGTATCCTGTAATCTTCTTCCGTCCGCTCCCAGACCCTATGTCCGGCCAGGAAGTAACCCATTTGACAAGCGTGGGCTTATCCGCGAAAAAAGCCTGAAAACCTCAAGATTCTTCATGACAATAATACAGGAAAATCAGGATCCGGCCAACTTAATTATACCGGTCAAAGTGTTTCCAGAAGCCACTTGCCCCATTACAGTGCGCCATTGGTCAACGATTTAATTATCGTATCTTTGTCTAAACACTTTGGATATGAGTGCACAGACAAAAAGGCAATCCAAAGAGGATCAGGCAGTCGCTCTGGCTACCGAACAACCTTGCCTCTGGTTACTTGTCGTATGGAATGATGAAGTGAACACTTTTGATTGGGTCATTGAATCGTTGATGGAAGTCTGCCATCACAGTTTTGAGCAGGCGGAACAATGCGCCCTTTTCATTCATTACAAAGGCAAGTATGCGGTGAAGCAGGGAGACCTGGATGAATTGCGTCCTATGTGTTCCGCTTTACTGGACAGAAAAATTACCGCCACACTTGAAGAAACGACAGATGCCTGATCCATTGCTCGGTTTCGCCGCTGCCGATTTTTATGCGGGCAATACAGTGGGATCCAAACGGTGCTGTGCTCATGGCTGTCGCCTTACTTTCCGATAAACTGATTTTCCCTGCCTTAGAAAATGCAGAGCCCGATGGCTTGCTGGCCATTGGAGGCGATCTTTCCGTGCAAAGATTGCTCTTGGCCTACCAATCGGGCATTTTTCCCTGGTATGAGGAGCCACCCATTTTATGGTGGTATACGAGTCCGCGGTTTGTCCTCTTCCCTGCTCACCTTCATGTGGCCAAAAGCATGAAACAGGTTTTGCGGCAAAACAGATTCCATATCACCACCGACCACGCATTCGAACAGGTGATCCGCAGTTGCGGAACCACGCCGCGGAAGGACCAGACGGGGACCTGGATCAAAGCAGAATTAATTGACGCCTATTGTGAACTGCATCGCCAGGGATATGCCCATTCGGCGGAGGCGTGGCATGAGGGCAAACTGGTTGGCGGGCTGTATGGCGTCTTGCTGGGTCGGGTATTTTTTGGTGAATCCATGTTCAGCCTGATCCCAAACGCGTCGAAAGCGGCCTTCATCACCTTTATCCGAGAATGCCTGCCGCGGGGCTTGCAGCTGGTGGACTGCCAAATCTATACCGCGCATCTGGCCAGTCTGGGAGCGCGCTTTATTTCAGGGGCGGAATTTCAGCGCGTGCTCCGTGCCGAGACCCAGCATCCTCCCGCCCTTTCTATTTTCCCTTAGTCTTTGCTTTCTGATGGGTATAGGTGCCGTTGAAATAGCAGCCAATACCACGATAGGCGCCGCATCCGCCGGTTTCTGTAATGGTCACTGTAGAGGAAGAAAAACTAAACCGGACGGCACACGGTCCATCTTCTTCGTGAAATTCCCCCGTATTGGATCCGGTAAATGCGCCTGTCCCATCCAGGGCTCCCGTACAATCCCCATTATGTTTATTGAGATGAATAAAAAAGCGGAATTCCCCGGTGTGCTCCCCATCCCGTATGGCCACCAAATCTGCCGGGCCTGCCATATAATCTCCCGAATACCGCCCCTTTCGGGGCAAGTTTTCCACCGGATTGACAAACGCATTGGCACTGGCAGGCTGATTAGAATTCGTCATGATTAATGTCTGGCTTCCGTCGGAGTTAACCCCATAGACTTGTTCGCGGTGGATCACCTGGCCGTCTGCGAGTTCTTTGCGCTCATGGATACGGAGCAAATAACTGTCATCCAGCTCAAAAGTAAAGGTATGCCCCCGCTGGGCCGTGATGGCCGCAATCTTGCGGGAAGATACGATGGTATCATGGGGACCATATACCAGCAGGTACGCCGAGCGGGACCGGCCTGCCACGGACTCCACCAGGACCAGGCTTACCGCACCCTCCCGCTGCATTCCTATAGGATATACCGCGGCAGCGCTGCCTTTTTTCCCTTCAGGAAACCAAATGGAATCCGGGATAAAAGAACCCAGAAGATCCCGGTCCAGGCGGAGTGAATCTTTAAGGGACTGCAGGAGTGAATCGCCGGTGTAACTGTAAGGCAGGGTAAGCTTTGGAAAGCTTTGCAGAAACTCTGCATAGGAAAGCCGGGACCCCGACTGTCCGGATTTACTCTGCCGGCCGCAGCCCGTCGATACTGCCAGCATCACCCCAAGCGCCAACAGCACATACAAAAATTGTTTCATGTGGTTTTCAATTGGGTAGTGATCAGGCAGCGAATTTAAGGCAAATATGCCGGCAACAAAGGCAATCGAACGATTTTAAGCACATGGAAACAAATAATGAAATTAATGAAAAAATATTTTTAGCTTTGCCTAATTTTTAGCGCACCATACTTTGCACGAATGAATCGCTTGCATGACCAGGAACAATCGTTAGGGGAGGTACACGGATCTATTGATACCACCGCCAAGAGCGGTTTCTGGCGTAAAATCCTCGCTTTTACCGGTCCCGCTTATCTGGTAAGCGTCGGTTACATGGATCCAGGCAACTGGGCCACCGACCTGGCCGGCGGCAGCCGGTATGGCTACACGTTAATCTGGGTATTGCTGATGAGCAACCTGATGGCTATTCTTTTGCAGAGCCTCAGTGCCAGGCTTGGCATCGTGCGTGGCCGGGATCTCGCCCAGGCTAACCGAGAGTCGTATCCTCCTTTTGTAAACTTTGTCTTGTATGTGCTTGCGGAAATCGCCATCGCGGCTACCGACCTGGCCGAAGTCCTGGGAATGGCTATCGGAATCCAGTTGCTTACGGGACTTCCCCTGCTCTATGGTATCCTGATCACCTTGCTGGACACCTTCATTATCCTGGTGCTGCAGCGCTTCGGCATGCGAAAGATGGAGGCTTTCATTGTGGCACTGATTGCGGTGATCGGTCTGTCTCTGCTCTGGGAGCTGATCTATGCCCGCCCTCATCTGGGCGGGATCGTCCAGGGGTTTATCCCCCGCATCCCCGATCGGCAAGCTTTATACATCGCCATTGGCATTATCGGAGCCACGGTGATGCCCCACAACCTTTATCTTCATTCTGCTTTGGTCCAGACCCGGAAAATCAGCCGGGACGAGAAAGGAATCAAACAGGCGCTTCGCATGAACTTCCTGGACAGCACTGTCGCGCTTAACCTGGCTTTTCTGGTCAATGCGGCGATCCTCATTTTGGCCGCTTCTGTATTTTTCACCCACGGGCATACCGAGGTAGCCGATATCCGAGATGCGCAAAAACTGCTTACGCCGCTGATGGGCAGCACCCTGGCACCTGTGTTGTTTGCCATCGCGCTGATCGCAGCCGGCCAGAGCTCCACAGTGACCGGCACGCTGGCTGGCCAGATCGTCATGGAGGGTTATCTCAGATTAAGGATCAACCCATGGCTCAGGAGGCTGATTACGCGCTTGCTGGCCATCATTCCCGCGGTAATTGTCCTGGCCATCTGGGGGGAAAACGAAATCGGAGATCTGCTGGTGTTCAGCCAGGTGGTATTAAGTCTTCAGCTGGGCTTTGCGGTAATTCCCCTGATCCACTTTGTCAGCGACAAAAAAACCATGGGGACCCATGCGATTAATGCCTGGGTCAAGATCCTTTCCTGGGTCGTCGCAGCCATACTGGTTTACCTGAATATAAAAATGGTGTATGGCGCGCTTGCCGCATACCTGCAGGAAGCCTATCCCCTCACCGGGAAGATCCTTCTCGGTCTGCTGGCGGGCGGACTGATCGGCTTGCTGGGGTATGTGCTTGTTTTTCCGGTGTTTAACCGGCGCATCCTTTTGCAATCCTCGCGCATGCATCCGGTCAGGGCCCTTCCGGAGCTTGACCATATCGAAAAACCGGTGTACAGGAAAATTGCTATGGCGCTGGACTTTGGAGAGAACGACCGGCCCATCATCGCCAGCGCACTGGCCCACGGGCATCAAGACACCGAGTACCTGCTCATTCACATCACCGAAAGCGCTTCGGCGCGGCTGATGGGTGGAGAAACAAACGATTATGAGACACAACAGGATCGCGACCAGCTCAGTACCTACGTGCAGTTACTTCAGAAAAAAAATATCCGGGCCGAAGGCATACTCGGCCATGCCCACCGGGCTCGGGAAATCGTCCGCATCGTGGATGAAAAAAAAGCCGATCTGTTGGTACTGGGCGGCCATGGGCATAAGGGCCTTAAAGACTGGATCTATGGGGAGACGGTAAATTACGTCCGGCACTATGTCAAAATTCCGGTACTCATCGTCAAATAGGCAAGTATAGGGGGTGCCTCATGGGTGCTGTTCCCCCGCACGTCGCGTGGGCTTATAGCGCTAAATACCTACCTTTGCCACTCAATTTTTGATCCATGGATGCGACCATGCAGGGGAACACCCCGCCAACCAGCCAGAAATACGCCGCCGAAATACAGAAAAGAAGAACCTTCGCGATTATTTCTCATCCGGATGCGGGTAAGACCACATTGACAGAAAAATTGCTGCTTTTCGGAGGGGCGATTCAAACCGCCGGAGCGGTAAAATCCAACAAAATAAAGCGCCATGCCACCTCCGATTTTATGGAAATAGAGCGGCAGCGCGGCATTTCTGTGGCTACCTCGGTAATGAGCTTTGAATACAACGACGTATTGATTAACCTGCTGGACACTCCCGGACATAAAGACTTTGCAGAGGACACGTACCGCACCTTGACCGCCGTGGACAGCGTGGTGCTGGTCATTGATTGCGTCAAGGGGGTAGAAGAACAAACTGAGCGCTTGATGGAGGTCTGCCGGATGCGGGATACTCCCGTAATCATTTTCATCAACAAGCTTGACCGTGACGGCAAACACCCCTTCGACCTGCTGGATGAGCTGGAGGAAAAACTTCGCATCGGAGTACGTCCCCTAAGCTGGCCGGTCAATATGGGACGCGATTTTAAGGGGGTATATAACCTGTTCGACCAAAGTGTGCTGCTTTTTCACCCTAACCAGAAAGCCTCGAAAGAAAACCTGGTGACACTCTCCGATCTGGGGGACCCCCGGGTGGATACCCTCTTTGATTCTCAGGATGCCACCCAGCTTCGCCAGGATGTGGAACTCATTGAAGGAGTGTATGAACCCTTCGACCAAAAGGCTTATCTGGCCGGGCAACTGGCTCCTGTATTTTTTGGAAGCGCCTTGAACAATTTCGGAGTAAAAGATTTGCTCGATACCTTTATCCGGATCGCGCCTCCGCCCCAAAACAGAAAAACGAACCACCGCGAGGTAAAAGTCTCTGAAGCAGCATTTACCGGCTTCATCTTTAAAATTCATGCCAACCTGGATCCTCGTCACCGGGACCGCATTGCCTTTCTACGGGTATGTTCGGGCCGGTTTGAACGCAACCATTTCTATCACCATGTCCGCCTGAATAAAAATCTTCGTTTTAGCAATCCTTATACATTCCTGGCCCGGGAAAAAAGTGTCCTTGAGGATGCTTATCCCGGAGATGTGGTGGGTCTTTTTGATACCGGTAATTTCAAGATCGGTGATACGCTCACAGAAGGAGAAGATTTTTATTTTACCGGTATCCCGAGCTTCTCTCCCGAGCTGTTTAAAGAGTTGGTCAACAAGGATCCCATGAAGACCAAGCAGCTGGATAAGGGCATTCGCCAGCTTACCGACGAAGGTGTAGCCCAGTTGTTTACCCAACACAACGGTAACCGCAAGATCATCGGGTGCGTCGGCGATCTGCAGTTTGAAGTCATTCAATACCGAATGCTGCATGAATACGGGGCATCCTGCAGCTTTAACACCCTGCCCTTTTACAAAGCATGCTGGATCACCGGCAAGGATGCCGATATTGAAAACTTTACCCGGTTCAAGCAAGCCAATACTGTATACGACAAAGATGATCATCCCGTATACCTGGCCCAGTCCGAGTGGTACCTCAATACCGAACGGCAGAACCACCCGGAAATCGACTTCCATTTTACTTCCGAGATCCACAAAGCAAGGACCTGACCCGAAGGCCGGATTCTACCGGTCAGCCTGCGAGTGGAACAAACGGTGGGGACCACGGCACCATTCTCTCAGGAGGTTTGTCCGGTATATGGTTTTACCGGTATGATTATCTACCTTTGTGTCTGCGCTTCCGGCCCTTGATCACGACTATTTGGATTTTCTTCTTAGGCCGGACCAGACGATTAAACCTTCCCTGTTGAAAGATGAACTCTGCTGAGGTTCCGGCAAACTATTTGTGAAGAATACTTCTATGGCAGTGCACAGGCAATCACAGGTGATCCTGCGGCCGAAAACGCATGGGTCCTGTTCCTACACAGCACGGGTACAACCGGAAAATTCTTTCTTTCCGGTCAGACATCGTCCTCTGCACTTCAGAGGCAAGCTGTGCGTATCACCCTCCCCTACAATCAAGCTGAAACAACACATATTATGAAAACAATACTTCTCACCGGTGGAGCAGGTTTTATCGGAAGTCACCTGGCTGAAGCGCTGCTGCGAACCGGAGAATACCGGGTATACTGTTTGGACAACCTGGACGATTTCTACTCCCCCCGTCTCAAAGAGCAAAATCTGGAAACGATCATAGATGACCCTTATTTCCGGTTTATCCATGCAGATATTACGCGGCTGTCCCGCCGCCAATGGGAGAACCTGTTTGAAGCCGATCCCCCCGATAAGATCGTTCATCTGGCCGCTAGGGCGGGCGTAAGACCAAGCCTGGCCGATCCCCAGGCCTATTATAATACGAACGTCCAAGGCACGGTCAACTTGTTGGAGTTGGCCCGCAGGACTCACATTCCTGAATTTATATTGGTCTCATCCAGCAGCGTATACGGGGATCACCCGGCGACTCCCTGGCGGGAGGCATTATCGGACATTCACCCCGTCAGTCCTTATGCTTCCAGCAAACTCGCTGCTGAGCAACTTGGCAGGGTGTATGCGCACTTATACGACATCCAATTTACCGCCCTTCGTCTTTTTACCGTGTATGGACCGAGACAACGCCCGGATCTGGCTATCCATAAATTTCATGACCGGATCAAAAATGGACAGGAAATTACGCTATACGGAGACGGCTCCACCGGGCGCGACTACACCTATATCACAGATATCATCGCGGGAATTGTTGCCGCCCTGGACTTGTCTTATCCCGAACAATTCAGGATATTCAACCTGGGAAGCGGCAGACCGGTCACCCTCCTTGAGATGGTCCGGACCCTGGAACGGGTGATGCAAACCAAAGCGAACGTCCGGTTCACTGAGGAACAGCCGGGTGATGTCAAGCGTACCTGGGCTGATCTTTCGCAGGCCAGCCAATGGTTGAACTACCATCCGGAGGTAAGCCTGGAAGAAGGCATCACGCACTTTGTCCACTGGAAGGAAGCAGATACGGCCCTCGTATCCTGATCCGGGTGCATCTTTAACTGGTTAAATCTCTTTATCTGCGCATGGGCTTGCATTCAAAAAAAAGCATCTGGCAGGCTATCTCTTCCCGCCGGTTCCTTATATTGATATTGCTCAGTGTGATCCTGTTTTTTATGCGCCTCGGAAGCATCAGCGTCTATCAGGTCGCCGAGGCGCGCAATGCTGCCTGTGCCCGGGAAATGCTTTTACGGGATGATTGGGTGGTACCCACATTCAACGGTGCGTTGCGGACCGACAAGCCGGCGCTGGAATATTTTGCAATGATGATCGCCTACCAGTTCGGCGGCATCAATGAAGGCAGCGCACGCTTTTTTTCCGCGCTTTGCGGACTGTTACTGATCCTGGCGACCTTTTTGTTTGCCAAGCGGCATCTGGGATCCGAAGTGGCTTGGTGGTCAGCCCTGGTATTACTGGCTTCTCCCCACCTGGTCACCCAGTTTCGGTTGGCTACCCCGGATCCCTATCTGATCCTGAGCGATACCCTCGCATTGTATTGCTTTCTGGAAGGTTGGCTGCGCGATAAAAGACGCACGGCCTGGTACCTGGGGATGTATGCATTTCTGGGATTGGCTCTGTTGGCCAAGGGGCCGATCGGGCTATTGCTTCCCGGACTGATTTTGTTTGTCTTTTTGCTATGCAAGCGGCAACTTCGCTTCAAGACTCTTCTTGGCTTGCGTCCCTGGGGAATACTGCTGACGGGGGCCATTGCAGCTCCCTGGTATATACTGGTACACCTACGGACAGACGGAGCATGGACAAGAGGTTTTTTTCTGGCCCACAATGTAGGCCGTTTCAGTGATGCTATGGGGGGACACGGCGGATTATTTCTGCTCACACTGGCCTTTGTATTGGCCGGCATGCTCCCTTTTTCCGTATTTTTTGTGCATGTCTTCAGCCACACGATCAAGAGGATCCGTGAGCATGATCTGTGGCTGTTTTGCCTGATAAGTGTATGCGTGATTGTTGGCTTCTATGCCGTCTCCCGCACTAAGCTGATCAACTACACGGTACCGTGTTATCCCTTTCTGGCTTTGATGACCGGGATGTTTTTCTCCCGTTTACTCTCGGGGGGGAAGCGCCCGCTAAAAGCCCTGTGGGTTGTCCTGATGCTGTGGGCCGTGATCGGGCTTGCCGTGCCTGTGGCATTCTGGCTTTGGACCCACATGAATGATGATCTGGCCACATTTACCTGGCTCACTCCCTTTTTTCTGATTTATCCGGTAGGGACGGGAATCGCACTCTGGTATTTTGCCCGAAAAAAATTCCGCCATGGGTTATACGCCGTGACAGGCACTTTTATCGCCGGAACTATCCTGTTGCAGGCCTATCCTTATCCCTATATGGATGGGTATACGCCTATGCGAAAAGCCGAGACATTGTGGGCTGAACATAAAACCATAGCAGCCTACCAGCGTTTTAATCCGGCCTTTGTATTTTATGTCGGCCACCCTATCCCCTTATTGAAGGACAGCACTGAAGTTCGTGAATTCCTGCAGCATCATCCCCGGGCCCTGATCCTGAGCAATGCAAGGAATCAGGATCCGCTCACCCGTCTTTCTTCCCTGCAACTGATCCGCCGAGATCGTGAGATCTTCAATTCCCATACTTCCTGGATATACCGCCATAGTCCATGAGCGGCGGCAGCAAAGACGCAAAACCGGGATATTAGGTATTTTTACGGCAAATTGAGTGCTCCCCTATGCAACTATCCATTGTCATCACCCTCTTTAATGAGGAAGATAATGTCGCTCCTTTACTGGAAAGTATCTGGACCGCCATGGCCGGTTATGATTATGAACTGATTCTGGTGGATGACGGCTCCCGCGACCACACTGTCCGGCAGGTCCGGCAGCATGCCTTTGATGCAGTCAAACTGATCATCCTTCAAAAAAACTACGGACAGACCACCGCCATGGCAGCCGGAATCAAAGAAGCCCAGGGAGAATATATTGTCACCCTGGACGGCGATCTTCAAAATGACCCTGCCGATATTCCCATGCTGTTGGAGATGGTACGCAAAGAAAATTGGGATGTGGTCGCCGGGCAGAGAGCGAATCGCCAAGATGGACTTTTCCTGAGAAAAATACCCAGCTCGATTGCCAATGCACTCATCCGTGCCATGACCGACGTACGATTACACGACTACGGATGTACGTTAAAAATATTCCGGCAGGATATTGCCAAGGATCTGGGGCTATACGGAGAACTGCACCGGTTTATCCCCGTACTGGCAGCCATGCAGGGAGCCCGGATGACCGAAGTATCGGTACGTCACCATGCACGCAAGTTTGGCACCTCCAAATATGGACTGGGGCGAACAGTTCGCGTGATGAGCGATCTGATGTTTATTGTATTTTTCCAACGGTATTTTCAGCGGCCCATGCACCTGTTCGGTCCCCCCGGTATACTGCTTTTCCTGGCCGGGGCCGGCCTGAACATCTATCTGCTCGTATTAAAAATCATGGGTGAAAAAATCGGAAACCGGCCTTTGCTGATCCTGGGGGTCATCCTGTTGCTGGCGGGTCTGCAACTTATTTTGTTTGGCTTTGTCGCTGAAATCCTGATGCGCATCTATTATGAGTCGCAATCCAAGCGAAACTATAAGATCAAACAAATCTTTATGCCCAACGCATCAGCCCATGAATAAGTGGCTGAAATGGACCCTGCGCATTCTCCTTTCAGGAGTCGCCCTGTACCTGGTATTCAGGAAAATTCGCTGGCAACAGGTAGAACACCTGCTTGCTCACGCCCAACCGTGGTGGCTGATCCCGGCCTTAATTGGTTACAATCTCTCTCAAATCGTGAGTGCAGCACGTTTGTTTATTTTTTACCGCCGTATCCCCGTTCCCCTTTCCCGCCGGTTGAATCTTGCTTTGTATTACAAGGGCATGTTCTATAACCTGCTTTTGCCGGGAGGCATCGGGGGGGACGGCTATAAAGTGCACTTCCTGAGAAAAAAATCCGGTCAGGCGTTAAAAAAGCTTATTTCCGCCACGCTCCTGGACCGGCTGAACGGACTAGCCGCTTTAGTCCTGTTGCTGGTGCTGCTCAGTCCCGCGATTCCATCGAAGCTGTGGTCCAGGGTGATGCCATTCCCAGTATGGTGGCTGATCCCGGTCTATGGGGTGCTGCTGGCCGTCGCCTGGCAGGCGGCCAAAAAATACTGCCCGACCTGGTTTCCTGTTTTACCCCGTACCACAGGGCTTTCCCTCGGTGTCCAGGTGCTGCAATTGGCCACGGTATTATGCCTCATGCAGGCCATACACACCTCAGGACCGGTAGTGGCCTACTTGTGGCTTTTTTTGCTTAGTGGTATTGCAGCTGTAATTCCCTTTACCATAGGAGGAGCCGGAGCCAGGGAGATTGTCTTTATGGCAGGGGCCTCCTTACTGGGCGCTTCGGCTGCACAAGCCGTGGCCGTCAGCCTGCTTTTTTTTCTGCTGAGCGTATTGAGCGCCTGGGCAGGTGCTTACCTGTCACTGGATGATCGCAGCCTGTAATCGCTGCTAATTATTCACCGCCGTGAGTTCCTGGGATGCATAACTGTCGTGATGGACCCGGGAGACAGCCCTTCCCGACGGATCGTTCACCGATTGGAAAGAAGCATCCCATGCCAGGGCCTCGGCAGTACTGCAGGCGACCGAGGGTACTGAAGGTACACACCGTGCCGCTGCATCTGAGGGAAAATGTTCGTAAAAGATCGACCGGTAAAAATATTCCTCTTTGGACATTGGCGGATTAATCGGAAAGCGGGCAGCGGCTTGCGCAAATTCCGCATCGCTCACTTTGTCTGCCACCAGCAGTTTGAGTGTATCGATCCAGCTGTACCCGACGCCATCGGAGAACTGTTCTTTTTGTCTCCAGGCAATATCTTCGGGCAAGTAGTCTTCAAAGGCCTTTCGTAGGATCCATTTTTCCATCTTGTCCGGACCGGCCATTTTATCGGCTGGATTCAGCCGCATGGCAATATCGATAAACTCTTTGTCCAGGAAAGGCACTCTGCCTTCTACCCCCCAGGAAGCCAACGATTTATTTGCCCGCAAACAATCATAAAGATGCAGCTTGTTGAGTTTACGCACGGTCTCCTCATGGAAGGCCTGCGGGTTAGGGGCCTTATGAAAATAGAGATAGCCGCCAAACAGCTCGTCCGATCCTTCACCGGACAGGACCATTTTTATACCCATGGACTTGATCACCCGGGCCATGAGGTACATCGGAGTAGAAGCCCGTACCGTCGTTACATCATAAGTCTCCAGATGATAAATGACATCATGCAGGGCATCAAGCCCCTCTTGAAGCGTAAAATGGATCTCGTGGTGAATGGTTCCAATATGGGAGGCGGCCCGCTGGGCTGCTTTCAGATCAGGGGATCCTTCCAGCCCGACGGCAAAAGAATGCAATTGGGGATACCAGGCCTGTTCCTGGTCATTTTTGCCCACCCTTTTTGCGGCAAACTTCTTGGTCACCGCCGCAATAATGGAAGAATCCAGGCCTCCGGAAAGCAATACCCCATAAGGTACATCGGACATCAATTGCCGGTGTACAGCTGCTTCCAGTCCACTGCGCAAATCCTCCAGGCTTGAAGTATTGTCTTTGACCTTGGCATACTGCTGCCAATCACGGCTATACCAGCGGCGGGGCTTGGTGCCTTCGGCACTATAGAGATAGTGCCCGGGCTTAAATTCTTCAAAACGATCACATATCCCTTCCAGCGATTTCAGCTCCGAGGCCACATAGAACTGGCCCTCGGCATCCCATCCGATATACAAAGGAATGATACCGATGTGGTCTCGGGCGATCAGGTAGGTACCCTGCCGGGCATCATATAAGGCGAAGGCAAATATGCCATTAAGGTCTTCCAAAAATTTCACCCCTTTTTTCTCGAACAATGGAAGGATCACCTCACAATCCGACTGGGTCCGAAAAGGATAATCCGGCAATTGGTCCCGCAATTGCTGATGGTTATAGATTTCACCGTTCACAGCCAGCACCAGATTGCCATCGCTGCTCAACAGCGGTTGCTTTCCAGAGGCAGGATCCACAATAGCCAGGCGCTCATGCACCAAAATCGCGTGGCTGTCACTATACACTCCCGACCAATCCGGCCCACGATGGCGCACTTTCTTGGCCATTTTCAGCAATCGCGGTCTTAGGGTTTCCTGGTCTTCCTTAATGTCAAAAACTCCGGTAATTCCACACATATATGGTTATTTGGGTAATATGATAAAGTGATGCAAGATAAGAACATTTATTGATATTATCCAAGTATAATCAAAATAATTAGATAATATTAACTATTAAATAACTATTGTTAGATATTGTCTATATTAAAGGTGGAGGTGGGATTCAGGGGGGATCTCCCCGGGCGGGGCACCAAAACGGGCCGTCGGAGGCAGCCTGCGGCATCTGGCCTTCAATCAATCAAATTCTACAATCAGATCATCCTGCTGGACCATTACTCCTTCGGATAGGACCACGGATTTTACCCGGGCGTCCCGCGGGCAAGATACGGTCGTTTCCATCTTCATGGCTTCCACGATGAAAAGCGGGGCCCCGGCCTTGACGAGATTGCCTGGTTTGACACAGATATTAGAGAGCTTCCCCTGTAAAGGAGCCCCGATCTGGGAGGAAGGATCCTGAACCTTCTGATGGCTGGGAAGGAGGCGGGCGATAGAATGATCCCGAATCTGTACGATGCGCGAATATCCGTTCAATTCATAGGCCACCTCCCGCATGCCGTTTTCATCAGCGGGGAGTATATACAGCAGCTTCACGAAGATCCGCTTTCCCGTGCCCAGGGTGACCAGGATTTCCTCTCCCGGTTGCATGCCATAAAAGAAAGCGGGCGTCGGAATGGATTCCAGATTTTCATATCGTTCCTGGGTATCATAAAAAGCTTCAAATACCTTGGGGAACATTTTATAACTCAGAAAATTGAGAAAGTCCGCTTTGGGGAATTTTTCCTGGAAAGCCGCAAACTCTTGTTCAAAATCCACAGGGGGCAGGCTATGATTGGGCTTGCCGGTAATGGGAGGTTCTCCTTTCAGCACAATGCGCTGCAATTCGGCAGGGAACCCTCCATATGGGATTCCCAGCTCGCCTCTGAAAAACCCCTTCAGAGAATCGGGGAAAGCGAGATTTCTGGTCTCATCGAGTACATCTTCAGCACTCAGGTTGTTGGCGGTCATGAACAGGGCCATGTCCCCGACCACTTTAGAGCTGGGGGTTACTTTAATAATATCTCCCAAAAGCCGGTTCACCACTGCATAATTCTTTTTGATCAGTCCCACCTTATCGCCCAGACCGAGCGACTCGGCCTGTTGCCGCAGGTTGGAGTATTGCCCCCCGGGAATTTCATGATCATATACCTCAGCGGTACCGGACTTCAGGCCGGATTCAAAAGGATAGTAATATTGCCGGACTACTTCCCAATAATCGCTATAAGCATTGAGTGATTCCAGATTCATGTCCGAGCCTCTTTCATGGTAGCTGGTGACAGCCACCAGAGCGTTCAGGTTGGGTTGGGAGGTCAGCCCACTCATGGAAGCCAGGGCGCAATCCACCGCATCAATGCCCGCTTCTATGGCTTTCAGATAGGTGGCCGACTGGACCGAACTGGTATCATGGGTGTGCAACACCACAGGCAGGGCCACGGCTTCCTTCAGGCTGCCTACCAGTACTTCGGCCGCATACGGCTTCAACAGTCCGGCCATATCCTTGATGCAGAGCATATGGGCGCCGGCATCTTCCAGTCTGCGAGCAAGATCCACATAATACTGCAGGGTATATTTACGGTTGTCCTGATCGAGAATATCTCCAGTATAGCTAATCGCAGCCTGGGCCAGGGAATCGGTGTACTGGTTGACGAACCGGATGCTTGGCGCCATGGCGTCCACCCAATTCAGCGAGTCGAAAATCCGGAAAATATCAATGCCGTTTTCTGCGGCCTTTTCAATGAACTTAGCCAGGAAGTTTTCGGGATAGGCACTATAGCCTACCCCATTTGAACCCCGGAAAAGCATTTGCAGCAGGATATTAGGCATCGCCGCCCGAATTTGCTGCAGCCGGCTCCAGGGACATTCATAAAGAAAACGCATCGCGACATCAAAAGTCGCTCCGCCCCATACCTCCATGGAAAAGATTTGCGGATTATTCCGGGCGTAGCCCTCCGCTACGGCGATGATATCGCGCGTCCTCATCCGCGTAGCCAGCAGGCTCTGGTGTGCATCCCGGAAAGTAGTATCGGTAAAATAGATTGGCTTCTCTTGACGCAGCCATTGGCAAAAACTTTCTCTTCCCAGTTTGGCAAGCCTATCCTTGCTGCCCGGAGGAAACGGGGCCATGGGATCAAAATGCGGAACGCGGGGCACATCAAATTTCCGCGGGCCACGGGCCAGATCAATTTTACCGCGGACGTCCGGATGGCCGTTCACGGTGGCATCGCCCAGATACCGGAGCGTTTTGGTCGCCCGATCCCGGGTTTTTCCTAACTTAAAAAGTGTCGGATTATGATCAATAAAGCTGACGGTGCAATCTCCGTCCCGGAATGTCTCGTGCTGAATGACATTCAGCAGAAACCCGATATTGGTCTTTACCCCACGAATCCGAAATTCCCGCAAAGTACGTTGCATCCGCTTGGAAGCGCCACTCAGGGTACGTCCCCAGGCCGTGACTTTTACCAGCATGGAATCAAAAAACGGAGAGATCCGCATGCCGGAATAGGCGCTTCCCTCGTCCAACCGTATGCCCATTCCTCCTGCGTTGCGGTAGGCGATGATCGTTCCATAATCCGGCTTGAAATTATTTTCCGGGTCTTCAGTGGTAATTCTGCACTGCAAGGCAAAACCATTCAGTTTAATATCCTGCTGGCCGCTGATGTAAATGCGGGGATCATTCAGCGGATATCCTTGTGCGATCAGGATCTGGGTGCGCACAATATCGATGCCCGTCACTTCTTCAGTGACCGTATGTTCTACCTGAATGCGGGTGTTGACCTCGATAAAATATACACGGTGTGCTTTGTCGATCAGAAACTCTGCGGTGCCTACATTGTTATACCCTACGGTACGGGCTAATTTCAAAGCATACCGGTGCACCTCTGCACGCGTCTCCTCGGACAAATGAGGAGCAGGTGCTATCTCCACCACTTTTTGAAAGCGGCGTTGGACCGAACAATCGCGCTCATAAAGATGGACGATATTGCCATAATTATCCCCCATTAGCTGGACCTCAATATGTTTGGGGTCTTCGATGAATTTTTCAATGAAGATCGTATCATCGCCAAAAGACTTGCCCGCCTCACCGCGTGCCTCGGAGAACGCCTTTTCCAGGTCCGCTTCATTGCGCACCACACGCATACCCCTGCCTCCGCCACCGGCCGCTGCTTTGAGAATGACCGGGTAGCCGATCCGGGAGGCCTCCTGTTTGACCACGGTAATATCTTCCAGCTTCACTTGGCTGTCTTCGATTACCGGCACCTCAGCCTTCCGTGCGATGATCTTAGCGGCCACCTTATCCCCCAAATTCTCCATGACCGAAGAGTCCGGACCTATAAAAACGATGCCTTCCTCCCGGCAACGGCGGGCAAAATGGACACTCTCGCTCAGAAATCCATATCCCGGGTGGATCGCATCCACCCCACGCTGTTTGGCCACATGCAGAATGCCTTCCACGTCCAGATAAGGCTTAAGCGGTTCATCATCTGCTCCTACCTGATAAGCTTCGTCTGCCTTATACCGATGCAGGGAATAGCGGTCTTCAAAAGTATAGATAGCCACCGTTCTGATCTTAAGTTCGGACGCCGCCCGAAGTATTCTTATAGCGATCTCGCCCCGATTGGCCACCATCAGTTTTTTAACTGGTTGTATCTTTACTGCTGTCATGTGTGGGAAGTGTTCTTGAGAGTCAAGCGCCACAAATGTACTTTACGCGAAGAAATAATACAAAACAGGATCAGAGCGCTTCCCAATAATATCCGCTATATTCGTGGATCATAGCGACTAGCACTAAACATCCGGTACCGTTTTATGTGGCCTACCTACCTAAAGGGATTTAAAGCCTACCTGCAGCTTGAACGTTCACTCTCGGACCACTCGGTATCGGCCTATCTCCATGACGTAGCGATACTGGCGCGATACATCGGGGATGCCCATCCATCCTGTAAACCCGAAGAGGTAACCACCGAGCAACTCCAGCAATGTGTGCATGCTTTGGCTGCTTTAGGCATTGCGTCCACCTCTCAGGCCAGGATCATTTCAGGGATCAAGGCCTTTTTCAGATACCTGTTGACCGAAGAAATCATCAGCCGAAATCCCGCCGACCTGCTGGAAACCCCCAAACTCGCCCGCAAACTTCCCGCAGTGCTGAGTTATGAGGAGATCGAACGTATGCTGAGGGCCATAGACCATAGCAAAGCGGAAGGCACCCGGAACAGGGCCATCCTGGAAACGATGTACAGTTGCGGCCTCCGTGTCAGTGAAGTGACAGGACTCAAGATATCGCAGCTGTATCCGGAACCTGGATTTATACGGGTGACAGGCAAGGGAGACAAGGAACGCCTGATTCCCATCGGGGAAGCCGCCCTCAAGCAGATCGCCCTGTATCAACACAACATCCGCTGCCATCTGACAATCCCCGCCGCATTTTCCGACGTGCTTTTCTTAAGCCAGAGAGGCCAACCTCTGAGCCGGGTGATGATTTTCTACATCATCAAGGACCTGGCTCGCCGTGCGCAGATCGACAAGAATATCTCCCCGCATACGTTTCGCCATTCCTTTGCGACACATCTCATAGAGGGAGGAGCGGATTTGCGGGCGGTCCAGCAAATGCTCGGCCATGAGAGCATTACCACCACCGAGATCTACACCCATATTGACCGGGACTATCTCCGGGACACACTCCAGCGCTTCCATCCGGGATACCGGTGAGAGGATGGTGCAGCTTTCATCGGGAAACGGACAATCCCTTATCTTTGCGGAGAAATTTTGCTTGTCCTGCAAACATTCTTAAAATTTCGACATCTATGGTATTACACAACCGGGTATCGGCAAGAGAACTGAAAGCCCGTCTGATGGCGGAGTCTTTCCGGCGGATCACTCTTTCTTTCTATCAGTATGCTGCCATTGAAGATCCGCAGGCTTTCCGGGATGCATTTTATGAAGGGCTTCAGACCCTTCAGGTTTTTGGACGCGTATATGTCGCCCATGAAGGAATAAATGCCCAGGTGAGCGTACCGGAATTCAATCTGGAATCGTTTCGTGGTTACCTGGATACGATTTCCTTTCTGCGCGGAGTACGGCTGAATGTGGCCGTGGACGACAACGGCAAATCCTTCTGGGTGCTCAAGGTAAAGCTTCGTGATAAAATAGTAGCTGACGGCATCACCGATCCCACTTTTAATATGCAGAAACGCGGACAATATGTCGATGCTGAAGCGTTCAATACGCTCGTCGAGGACCCCGATACAGTGATTGTGGATATGCGCAACCATTATGAATACGAAGTAGGACATTTTGAACGGGCCATTGAGGTTCCCTCCGACACTTTTCGTGAGCAACTTCCTATGGCGGTGGATATGCTTAAGGATAAAAAAGACCATACTATTGTGATGTATTGCACCGGGGGCATACGCTGCGAGAAAGCGAGCGCCTGGATGAAGCACAATGGATTCTCTCGGGTATATCATTTAGAAGGCGGCATCATCCATTACGTCAAAAAAGCCACCGAAAAGGGTCTCCCCTTAAAATTTCATGGAAAGAATTTTGTCTTTGATGAGCGACTGGGAGAAAGAGTCACTCCGGAGATCATCAGCCACTGTCACCAGTGCGGCCGTCCCAGTGACCGCCATGTAAACTGTCGCAACGAAGCCTGCCACCTGTTGCTCATCCAGTGTGAGGAGTGCGCCGAGCGTTATCAGGGCTGCTGCAGTACGGCCTGCCGCGATATCATGCAATTGCCCGAAGAGCAGAGACGTAAACTGCGAAGTGGATCCTCCCCCAAAAAGAGAATATTCAATAAATCACGCCACAGGCCATATCCTTTGGTGTAGTCCAAGCAGATCCCGGCTACTGCCCTGAAGTAATTGCCTCTTCCATTTCCATCATCTTTTCAAAGGCCTGTTCAAATTCCCGGCTGCATCTGACGTATTGTTCCGACACCGTGGCGTATTGTTGTTCCGTAGACAGAAATTTCTCTTTCTGTGCATAGATGGAAGGATCGGCAAGAGCTGCCTCCAGCCGGGTCTTCTCTTTTTGTATAGCGCCCAGCCTCTGTTCGAGCTGTTCAAAATGCCGCTTTTGCTTCTCCCAGGCCCGTTTGGCTTCCTTGTTCACGATCCGGTTGCCCGCAGAGGATGCCTTCTGCGTCGTAGGGGCGGCCGCCGCCGGGGTCTTCGCCTCCTCGGAGGCCAGCTTTTTTCCTTCCATCCGCTTTTTCCATTCCTGCCACTGGTCATAGGTACCGTCGAATTCCTTGATCCGGTGATCATCGATCTCCCAAATCTTGTTGGCGGCCTTGCTGACAAAATAACGGTCGTGGGATACCAGCACATAACTGCCTGCATATTGATTGAGCGCATCGACAAGCATCTCCACAGAATTAATGTCTAAATGGTTGGTCGGCTCATCCAGCAGTAAAAAATTGGCCCGGCTTATGATCGTCTTAGCCAACGCTACGCGCGCTTTCTCTCCACCGGATAATACCTTGATCTTCTTAAATACATCATCCCCCGAGAACAAAAAGCAACCCAGCAGGCTACGCAATTCCTGTTCGGTATAACTGCTGCCACAATGCTGCAACTCCGTAATGAGATCATTCTCCAAATCCAGGGCCTCCAGCTGATGCTGTGCATAAAATCCCATCTCCACCTGATGACCGGGTATCCGCTCGCCTTTAAACGCCTCGGTACCTGCGAGAATCCTTAGTAAAGTAGATTTCCCCTTGCCGTTGGCCCCGATAAGCGCGATTTTATCTCCCCGGTTTATTTCTGCATCCGCTCCTGCCAGGATCACATTATCTCCAAAACGCTTATGCACACCGCGAAGCGTGCATAGAATCTTTCCCGGCACTGTTCCCGTATTGAAGCGGATCTTGATCTTGGCCGGACCCGCATTGACTTCATCGATCCGGTCCAGCCGTTCCAGGCGCTTAATGGCGCTTTGGGCCTGGGCAGCCTTTGTGGCCTTGGCCCGGAACCGCTCAATAAACCGCTCCTGCTGCCGAATGTATTCCTGCTGGTTCTCGTAGGCGCGCTGTTGCTGCACCATTCTAAGCTCCTTTTCCTTCTCATAGAAGGAAAAATTACCCGCATACTGATCCAGCCGCTGACCAAAAACCTCTACAATCTTAGTCACCATCCGATCCAGAAAATAGCGGTCGTGAGAGGTGATAATCACCGTCCCCTGGTAACGTTGCAGATATCGCTCTAGCCACTCGATGGAGGGAAGATCCAGGTGGTTGGTCGGCTCATCCAGCATCAGTACATCAGGTTGCTGTAGCATCATCCGCGCCAGCAGCACGCGCATACGCCATCCTCCGGAGAATTCGTTATACGGGCGACTGAGATCGGCTGTGGTAAAGCCCAGGCCTTCCAGCATGGCTTCTGAACGATGCTGAATATTATACCCATCCAGGGACTCAAATTCGTGCAGCTTATCACTGTAGAGATGAAGCAGCGCCTCATCCTGGGTATGACTGAGTTTGCCGGTAATTTCTTCCAGTTCCGCTCCCAACTTTAATACCCGGGAAAAGGCGGTCATAGCTACCGACAGGATGGATTCGGTGCTTTCAAAGCTCAGCAGATCCTGGTTAAAGAATCCCACCGACACATCACCCGCACGCTCTACCGTACCTTCCGATACGGAATATTCCCCGTTAATGATGCGCAGCAAAGTAGATTTACCCGCACCGTTGACCCCGATAAGCCCGATCCGTTCATTGGGCATAATATGCCAGGTCGCATCTTTAAAAATTATATGCGCCCCGAATTCAAAGGTGATATGATTTAACGCAATCAACATAGTACATTCCCTTTTTCGCCTCTGTCCATCCAGAACTCCGATAGTCGTTCGCACAGGTCTGGTTTGATGGGCGCAAAAATACGAATTCCTGACAGGATGCCTTATCTTTGCCCAAAACACCGTCACATGAAAACAGCCCGCTGCATGGTCCTGGGGATTTTTAGTGTGGCCCTTGTATTGGGAGCTTGCCATGAGGGGACTTCTCAGAAAGATCCTGCCCGAAGCGATAGCATATCGGTACAATCGCCGACACCATCAGATACCCTCGCCCTGCAGATGAACCAGGTGCTTGATGATTATTACCAGTTAAAGGAGGCTTTCGTGCAGTCTGATATGTCATCGGCAGATCGAGCTGCCGGACCTTTGGAAGCCCATGTCGGAGCACTTGTTTTTGAAGAGTTCTCCGGGGATGCAACCCGATTCTCTCAGGCCCAATCTGCACAAAAAAGTATCCTGGCTGAACTGGCCGGCCTCAAAGGAGAAAGCACCCTATTGGGCAAACGCCAGGAATTCCAGATGATCTCGGATATACTCTATGACCTCATTAAGGCCACCGGGCTGAAAGGGCAAACGGTATACCGCGATTTTTGCCCTATGTTCAACCAGGGAAATGGTGCCTACTGGCTGAGCAGTGTCAAAGACATCCGCAATCCTTATTATGGCAAGGACATGCTGGAGTGTGGCCAGATCAGCCAAACCATTCAATTTTGACCTCCGCCCCGCCTCTGGCGGGACCAGGTTTTCCTGGACCTATTCTCTTTAACCTCCTATTGTATACGCCAGGCTTGCCGTTGTGAGTCCTGGCAGTAACGTGTAACTCGGCAAAGCTATGCAGCAGATGATCGCCCCACATCACGGAGGGTATAGGTGGATTCGGTACATGATGATTGTTTTTGTATTGTGGGGATATCCCCCTGCAGCAAATGCCCAATCGCATTTTGCGGTAAGTGGATATGTGAGGGATTCCACAAGCGGAGAGTCCCTGACCGGCGCGAGCGTAGCCGTGGAAGGCCGGGGGGAAGGAGTCATGACCAACAGTTATGGTTTTTATTCCCTTTCTCTCGCTCCGGGAACCTACACCCTTGTCTTTTCCTTTCTGGGCTACCGGACCGTACGCAAGTCAGTGCAGATCCAACAGCATATCAGGTTGAATGTACAGTTGTCCGCCCGCTCCCTGGTAGGTCAGGAAGTGGTCATTACCGATCAGCGGAAAAACGAAAACGTGGCATCCACCGAAATGGGAAAAATTGATCTTTCAGTCAGTAAGATCAAAGAGCTTCCCGCGCTGTTCGGGGAAGTGGATGTACTCAAAGCCATTCAGCTATTGCCCGGCGTACAGTCCACAGAAGGCAATGCGGGTTTGTATATCCGGGGAGGCAGTCCGGACCAGAATCTGATCCTTCTGGACGGCGCTCCCGTATACAATCCCGGCCATCTGTTCGGGTTTTTCTCTGTGTTCAACGGAGATGCGATTAAAGACGTTTCTCTGATCAAAGGCGGCATGCCGGCCAACTATGGGGGACGCATTTCCTCGGTGGTAGATATTAACATGAAAGAGGGGAACAATAAAGAATTGCACGGGGAAGGCGGAATCGGATTGATTTCTTCGCGTTTTTCGCTGGAAGGCCCTCTGGCAAAAAACAAATCTTCCTTTATGCTGTCGGCAAGGCGCACCTACGTGGATCTGCTGGTAAAACCCTTTGTATCCAAAACCAGCGCATTCCACGGCTCGGGATACTATTTTTACGATCTCAACGCCAAAGCCAACTATATTTTTTCCGACAGGAACCGGTTGTACCTGAGCGGCTATTTTGGTCGGGACGTTTTTAATTTCGTGAGCAAGGAACGGACCTTTTCCACCCACATCCCATGGGGCAATGCAACGGCTACCCTTCGTTGGAATCACTTGTTCAGTCCGCGGCTGTTTGCCAACACCATGCTCATCTACAATGATTATCACTTCGCTTTCAACGCCACGCAAAATAACTTCGCGGTGGGGCTTCATTCCGGCATCCGGGATGAAAGCATTCGCAGCGACGTGGACTACTACGCCAGCCTGCGACATCATATTAAATTTGGCGGACTCTACACTTTCCACACCTTTACGCCTTCCACCATATCGGGGTCGTCGGGAGAAAACACCTTTAATCCGGAAAATCCCTTTACCAAGCGGGCGCACGAAGCCGCAGTTTATGTGCTGGACGACTGGGAAGTCACCTCCCGGCTAAAGATCAATACCGGTGTCCGGTTCAGCTTTTTCCAGCAGGTGGGCCCTTATAAAACCTATCAACGCGATGCCCAGGGAAAGAAAACCGACAGCACCGTGTACCATGATCTGCAACCGGTAAAGACTTATATCGGTACCGAACCGCGATTTATCGCGCGTTATCAGCTCACTGCTCAAAGTTCCCTGAAGGCTTCGGTCACCAAAAATTACCAATACGAACACCTGGTGGCCAGCAACAGCACTACCCTACCCACCGACCTTTGGGTGCCCAGCACTTACCAGGTACGGCCGGAGACCGCCTGGCAATATTCAATCGGCTATTTCCGCAATTTCAAAGACAATACCTTCGAAACATCGCTGGAAGTGTATTATAAAGACATGCGCCATCAGATCGAATTCGCCGAAGGATATATCCCCTCCCTGCAAGATCCGGAAGAGGCATTTGTATTCGGCAAAGGCTGGGCTTACGGGACGGAACTTTTCATTCACAAACAGAAGGGGCGCCTCACCGGCTGGATCAGCTATACGCTGGCGTGGACCTGGCGCCAATTCCCCGCTTTGAACCAGGGAAAGAAATATCCCACCCGTTATGACCACCGCAACGATCTGTCGCTGGTGGCCTCCTACCACCTCAATGACCGCTGGACCCTCGCGGGCGATTTTGTATTCAACTCAGGGGGACCGATCACGCTTCCGGAAAGATTCTACTTCGTCGAGGGTACCCTGTCGCAGGATTTCAGTGCCTTGAACGACTACCGGATGAAGCCTTACAATCGGCTCGATTTGTCCGCGACATACCAGCCCAAACCAAAACCCAACCGGCATTTTTCACATAGCTGGACCTTTAGTATATATAACGCATACAGCCGGCTAAATCCCTATTTCCTGTATTTCGATCAGGAAGGAGGCTACCTGACCGGCAACCTGAAAGTGCAGGCCAAAAAAGTGGCATTATTCCCGGTAATTCCTTCTATCACCTGGAACTTCCAGTTCTGAGCAATTCCCCGCCCCAATGCTGGTAAAGTGTGGATTGTTTGCTATTTTCGCACCCATTGGTCCATCCTGCTTTGGGCGGGATGGAAAAATCAGAGGTAACTGAATATTATGCAATCTATTGATATTACCCTTCCGGACGGTACGGTAAAACCATTCCCTGCAGGAACCAGCGGACTGGATATCGCACGCTCCATTAGCGAAGGGTTGGCCAGAAAGGTGTTGGCCGCCAAAGTGGACGGGCAGGTTTGGGACGCTTCCCGTCCTATTAATCACGATGCCCGCGTCCAGCTATTAACCTGGGAGGATCCGGAGGGCAAATCTACATTTTGGCATTCTTCGGCGCATCTGTTGGCCGAAGCCCTGGAATCCGAATATGCCGGAGTCAAGTTCGGGATCGGCCCTGCGATCGAACAGGGGTTCTACTATGACGTGGACCTGGGAGATCGCCAGATCAGCGACGAAGACCTCGCGGGGCTTGAAAAAAAAATGCTTGAACTGGCACGGGAAAAAAACCCTTATGTCCGCAAGGAGGTGGCTAAAGCCGATGCCGTAGCGTACTTCACCGAAAAGAAAGATCCCTATAAGCTGGAACTGCTGGAAGGACTGAAGGACGGACAGATTACCTTTTATTCCCAAGGCCACTTCACAGACCTTTGCCGGGGGCCCCATATCCCCAATACGGGCTTTATCAAGGCGATCAAACTCACCAATATTGCCGGCGCATACTGGCGGGGGGACGAACACAACAAAATGCTCACGCGCATTTACGGGATTACCTTCCCGGCGCAGAAAGAGCTGGAGCAATACCTGATTCTGTTGGAAGAAGCCAAAAAACGGGATCACCGCAAACTAGGCAAAGAGCTGGAGCTATTCACGTTCTCCGAGAATGTGGGAGCCGGTCTCCCGCTCTGGCTGCCCAGGGGCACGGTGTTGCGCGATCACCTCAGGGATTTTCTTCAGAAGGCCCAGGTGGATTCAGGATATCTCCCGGTGGTGACGCCTCATATCGGCCATAAGCGGTTATACGTGACTTCCGGTCACTATGAAAAATACGGGCAGGATAGTTTCCGGCCTATCACCACGCCTCAGGAAGGGGAAGAGTTCATGCTTAAACCCATGAACTGCCCACACCACTGCGAGATCTATAAATCCGCACCCCGTTCCTACCGGGACCTGCCTTTGCGGTACGCGGAGTTCGGCACGGTCTACCGCTATGAACAAAGCGGGGAGCTCCATGGGTTGACGCGGGTAAGGGGTTTTACCCAAGACGATGCGCACTTATTTTGCCGGCCAGATCAGGTCAAGTCGGAATTCGTGAAAGTAATTGACCTGGTGTTATTTGTATTTAGAAGCCTGAGTTTCACCGATTATACGGCCCAGATCTCTTTACGCGACCCTGAAGACCACAGCAAGTACATCGGTTCGGATGAAAACTGGAGGCTGGCTGAACAGGCTATTCTGGAATCGGTAAAGGAAAAAGGGCTTAAAGCCGTCATTGAACATGGGGAAGCTGCTTTTTACGGCCCCAAACTGGATTTTATGGTCAACGATGCGCTGGGCAGAAAGTGGCAATTGGGGACTATCCAGGTGGATTATAACCTTCCCGAACGTTTTGAGTTGGAATATATTGGCAGTGACAATCAGCGCCATCGCCCCGTGATGATCCACCGGGCGCCGTTCGGCTCTCTGGAGCGCTTTATCGCCGTGCTGATCGAACATTGTGCAGGAGATTTTCCCCTGTGGCTGGCACCGTCTCAGGTGAAAGTGCTTCCCATAAGTGACAAATCAAACGATTATGCCCAAAATGTGTTGAAGTTATTGAAAAATGAGGAAATTCGCGCAGAGATTGACGATCGCAACGAAAAGATCGGGCGGAAAATACGGGAGGCTGAGTTGTTAAAAATCCCGTATATGGTCATCATAGGCGAAAAAGAAGCGGCCGAGGGTAAGCTTTCCATACGCAGACACAAACAGGGAGATTTGGGCAAAATGGATATGGAGGCATTTATCCAGTTGATCCAGGCGGAAATATCTGGGAAATCATCGCCGGCCGCCGTTGCGCCGGGTGTCGAGTCTGAATCACAGGCCAGCGGTGCCTAACAAACATGAAACCAATATACATTTAATGCAGAGAAGATCAAATTTTAACCGCGGATACCGGAGAAGACAAGAGCCGGAACACCGCATCAACGAACGTATCCGCGTGCCCAGAGTACGGGTGGTGGGAGAAAACATTGAAAGCGATGTCTATCCCACGGATGAAGCCCGCAAAATGGCTAGGCAGTTGGGATTGGATTTGGTGGAAATTTCTCCAAATGCGGATCCCCCCGTATGCCGGATTGTGGATTACAATAAATTCCTTTACGAGAAAAAGAAAAAAGACAAGGAAATCAAAGCCAAATCGGCCAAATCTGAAGTAAAGGAAATTCGCTTCACCCCGAATACGGATGAGCATGATTTCGATTTTAAATCCAAACATGCCGAAAAATTCCTCAAAGAAGGCAATAAGGTGAAAGCCTATGTGCAATTTCGCGGACGCGCCATCTTATTCAAAGACCGGGGAGAACTACTGCTCCTTAAATTCGCCGAACGCCTCGCGGAAGCCGGCCAGTTAGAGAGTATGCCTAAAATGGAAGGGAAGCGCATGCTCGCCATCTTCGCCCCTAAAGTGTCCAAGAAGAAATAATGCTATCTGTTCCTGACGGGAGTGATGACATGCTCTCCCAACCTGCTTATGCTACCTTGGCGTGGTAAGCTAAACCGGGAGTAGCCGCCTTAAGCATTTCCCGGGAGCCTTTAGGGGACTCCCGGGCGTAGCTTTGCTACAAAAGGACTACCAGATATGTACCCTTATGCTATCGGGGCGATACATCTTATCTCCCGGCTTCACGTTATATGCCTCATAAAATGCGGGCATATTGGAGACTGGTCCGTTAACCCGAAACATCTCGGGAGAATGGGGATCGTTGTTGATTCGCCATAACATCCGCTGCGGCCGGGTCTTCATACGCCAAATTTGGGCAAAGCCCATAAAGAACCGTTGGTCAGGTGTCATTCCGTCTATTTTCTGATTCCCCTGTCCCTGAGGCGTTTTCTTAAAGGCGGCATAGGCGATGGCCACTCCGCCGATGTCGGCAATGTTCTCTCCTTCGGTAAGCTTTCCGTTGACGTGGACGCTGTCCAGTAAGGTATAGGCATTATACTGTTTGACAACCTCGTCGGCGAGTTTCTCAAACTTCTCCCGGTCCTCTTTAGTCCACCAGTTCACTAAATTCCCATCCTTATCATATTGGCTGCCCTGATCGTCAAACCCATGGGTCATTTCATGACCAATCACGACGCCGATCCCGCCATAGTTGACCGCATCGTCCCCTCCCTGGAAATAGAAAGGCGGCTGCAAGATTCCGGCAGGAAACACAATTTCATTAAAAGGCGGGTTATAATAGGCATTAACCGTGGGCGGAGTCATCTGCCATTCGGTCTTATCCACCGGTTTTCCCAGTTTGTTAATTTCGTATGCGTATTCCCATCTCGATATGCGCTGCAGATCAGCCACCAAAGAAGTACGGTCCACATCAATGGAGGAGTAATCCTTCCAATGATCCGGATATCCTATCTTCTTTATAAAGGCATTGAGCTTGTCAATGGCTTTGGCTTTCGTGGAATCGCTCATCCAGGTATTCTGTTGAATCCTTTCCCGGTAGGTTTCCTGTAAATTATCTACCAGTTTGAGCATATATGCTTTGGCCTCAGGCGGGAAATATCGCTTCACATATAACTGCCCCAGGGCGTCTCCCAGCATGTTATCCACCAGTTGTACCGCCCTTTTCCACCGTACCTCCGGCTCTTGCTGACCGTTCAGCAGCTTATTGTAAAAATCAAATCGGGCATCTGCAAAAGGCTTACTTAGCCACGATGCATAGCCATTAACGAGGTGAAAAGTGAGATAATTGCGCCAAACTGCCACCGGCGTAGCGGATAGTGCGGAAGAAACGGCCTGATAAAATTCCGGTTGTCCTACCTGCAAGGTATCTACTCGTGCTTTAAGAGACCCCAATAATTCCTTCCAATGAAGACCCGGAGCCAATTTCGAAAGCTCAGCCACCGACAACAAATGGTAATTAGCCTGCGGATCCCTGAGTGCCACCGGAGGTTTCGATGCCTTGGCCAGGCGGGTTTCCAGGGCAATGACTGCTTCAGCATCTTTAGTCGCCGAGGAGCCGTCTCCGACCAAGGTAAGGATGGTGGCGACATATTTTTGATAAGCATCCCGGATATGTTTGCTGGTGGAATCCTCCTTAAAGTAATAATCCCGATTGGGAAGTCCCAGGCCTCCCTGATCAAAATGCGCCCGTTCTACATTGCTGTTTTTGTCGTCTGGAGCCACGTAAAAGCTGAACAAAGCACCGTCGCCATTTACATAATGAGTAGCCACTACCCGGACGACATCCTGAGCAGTACGAATGCCCTCAATTCTATGAAGTTCCCTTTGTAGTCCGCTGATCCCGGCCTTTTCAACCGCTGCGCTGTCCAGGGCTGCAGCATAAAGATCACCGATCTGCTGTGTCACGCTGCCTTTCTGCGCGTCCGTCACTTCCATACAGGAATCCAAGATTGCTTTCATATGGGAAAGGGCCTCGTCAATGACGATGTAGAACGAACCCCATCCTGTTTTGGACGCGGGTATCTCGGTATTCCTGATCCATGTGCCGTTTGCATAATCAAAGAAATTCTGCGAGGCAGGGACTGAAGTATCTTGGCCCGAAAGATCAAGTATGTCAGCTTTCGCATGCTGGGTTTCGGGTTTGCAACCCGGCAAAATAGCACCCAGGACAGCAGCTCCCAGAAGCAGACCACTGAAATATTTCATAAACAACAGGAGTTTTGGTGACAAGTCTAAAAAATGCTTTAACGCATTTAACTGTCTAAATTAATGCAAATTATCGAATTCCTCCCATGTACCGGGAGAAGGCTCATCTCCCTATACCAAGGGATCTTCCGCCCTATTGGCGGACCGCCCACGGTGATTCTCTGAAGTGTAGGAAATGGTCGGGGGGCTCCAGACGCCACCTTTTCAAAACCGTCACCAACTCAAAAAGTATTGGTAAGCCTGCTGTTCAAAGGCACGATTAAGCCGTTTCATACGAGAAATTGCCGCGCTGTCCTTAAGGTCGGTTAATAAATAGGCAGGAAAGTGATCATCCTGTGAGACAAAGCCCTCAGGGGTGATAAAACCTGATCCGGTAAGGAAATTAATGGCTGCAAATTGTGGCGCCATCGGATTGAACGCATCTTTGCTCCAGGGGAAATCCTCATGAGGCAATTCCATCTGCTTCAGAAGCGTGGCGACAATATCGAGTTGAGAAGTGATATGAGATACGGTCTTGCCCCGCCACTCTTTTTTGATCACATCTCCAAAAAACAACAACGGAATGCGGTTTCTGTCCCTGTGCTGGGGCGGCCAGTTAAGTTGGGACCGGTGACTGTGATCCGATACTAAAATAAAGAGTGTATTGGCATACCAGGGTTCATTTTTGATCCGATCAAAGAACAGGCCGATGCTCGAATCCGCGTAATGTACCGTATTAATGAGGGGCTGTTCCTCTCCTCCATAAGAAATCCATTGGGATTCCGGCACATCATAGGGCGGGTGGGTACTTAAGGTATACCAACAATAGAAAAAAGGCTTGTGCTCGTGGATCACCAAATCAGCCACGTATCCTGCTGCTACAGCATCAGGAACGCCTAATGCTCCCCGGGGTGCTGATGGGGGAAAATCCCGTTCTGATTTCACGAGTCTAAACTTTTTGTTGTAGACAAAACTTTGAATATTACCAAAGTCAAGTTGTCCTCCGTATATAAAGCCGGTATGATAACCCGCACTGTCCAGCACCTCGTTCACCGACGGCAGATGGATCGTCTTTTGGGGTTCGGTAAGTACCGACACATGGCCTGCAGTAGGAAAACCACTCAGGATTCCAGGTATTCCTTCATCAGAGACATAGCCTGTGGCATAGCACTTATTGAAATAGATTCCCTGTCGGATTAGGCTGTCAAATACCGGGGTGATCTCGGGATGCCCCGGGATCTGCACCATGTCCCCCGGCCAGCTTTCCAGGATAAACAGCATGATGTTCGGCCGGGTGGTGGTCAGGACGCTCACCGAGCTGTCCTTTCGATAATGAAAAAGGCTATCGACGATTCTGCCCGCGTCTGCAGGGGGCATCCAGTGGTACGGATTGACATTTACATCCATGGCCTCTTGTCGTATATCGTGCAGCAAATACCAGGGTGGATTCACCGCGGCATCATTTAAAACCCGATATTGGCTATAATAAGCAATTCCCAGGCTTATCGGGAATCTCTTCCAGCCGCCTCTGATCCCCGTGAATAATATGAAACCGGTAACGGGAAAATAAAGCGCTACCGCCAACCAGTACCTTCGCACAGCCGGCAATGTGCGCAGGGTGTTGCCCTGAACCCATCTGCCGTATACCCCACTATAAGCCAATCCCAACAGCGGGGTTAAAGAAAAGAACAAAATGGTTAATCCCCAGCTGGCACTTTTAAACACTTCCTCAGGATGCATAAAGTGGGTCAATGCCTTCCAGCTCAGCTTGGCATCCCACTCTGTATACAGCGCGGCATCTCCCACGGCTATGGCGCACTGCACAAAAATGATCACCACAACCGTGGCTTTCAACAACCGCAAGATCCGCTCGGAACGAAGGATCAAAGCGATCCAAAGGATTAAAAAGGGCAATGCACAGCTGTAGCAGGCAGCCGATACATCTAGCGGGAGGGCATAATAAAAGCTTTCGAAAAGACCGGTAAAAGGTACCTCATGCAATTTTACCGCCTGCACACATAAAAACACCACCCTATTCAACGCAAATATGGCCAGCCAAAATAAAAACAGCTTCGCGAGGTAACGATACACCTTATGCATACAAATCAATATGGCGGCAAAGATAATCGGTTAGCACAAACCTAAGGACTATAATAAGACACGGCGCGTTTAGCCTTCTTTGGGCGGTAACGTAAAAAGGCAGCACTGAGCGCAGCCATGCCGGCCACAAGGCCTCCTATCAGGCCGCTCACTGCGGCGATCGCCAATGGGGATTGTACCTGCAGGAAGAGTTCTGAAATGCGGCTGGAAAGAATGTGATCGTTGGTAAGATCCTGAAAAAAGGCTAGGCTGAACCAAAACACAAAAATGGAAACAAACGCCGTAAAAAACGCGGCGGCAGGCCTTTGAGGCACCACTAAGGTGATCAAAAAAGCTACGACGGCAATACTCCACCACGGATACCACCATCCCGCTATGTAGCTCAAGGCACCTATTACCAAAAAAAGTATAAACCCTTTCATTTTTTAGCATATTTTTTTGCCCGCACTAATTAACTGCCTGCATGGGTATCCGAAGGCTTGCTTGAAAAGTTAAGGCGATATTTTACATAGCGGCTTGCACTGTCTTCCGGGGTAAGGACACGTAACCGGTAGTATTTCCCTTTCAACCAAGGATCAATAAAATCGTCGTAATGCCGGCTTCCCGGATTGCCGCTTTGTCCGCCCGGATACACGCCATAGGCCTCTATGGGATTGCTCATTTGCACAATCATCCGCCAGGATGGTCCATGGTCCTGTTTAAGCGCATTGACCGTATAAGCGCTTCCTCCGGTAAAAAGATGCTGCCGGCTAAAGGCTTCTATTTTAGCCAGGTGCATAATGTCCGTGCCACGGTAACTGCCCCACTGAAGGTTCGCCGTATCCAACTGCTCCACGGCTTTTATGGCACTAGAAAAAGCGCCCGTCACCTGCTCGGTCAGTGTCTCTTTCTGCGGCGTGTTCCGGTCGTCTATATACGGCATGGTACTATCCCGTAACAACCACGCGATAGTTGTGTGGTCAGAAGGGCGGGTAAAAGCCAGATTCTGGCTATTGTCCAGGTCATCTTCCCAAATATTGACATACAAGCTATCCCACCAGGCCTGGAATAACACAGGATTGATACTGGTGGATACCTGCTGGTCATCCCATTTTCTCAAGCTGTCCAGATAACGGAAAAGCGAGGGACTGACCTGTGCTGTATCCAGCGCATGAAGCATCAGAGGCAAAGCCTGAGCAGCGAAAGGATTAAAAAGGTCGTTCTGCAACCGCATCATGTCTTGCACAGTAAACAAATGGTCGCGGCTCAATACCTCGGCAATCCGGCTTGCGCGGTAATGAGAAAAATCTCCAAAATAATAGTAGGGATAAGTGGTATCAGTAGGTACCTGATTGGCGGAAAAAAGATAATTCTCGGGCGGGTCAAGCACATGGGGATTTTCCATAAACGGGATATAGCCTTTCCACTGGTACCTGCTGTCATCTCCGGGTAAGATAAATTTACCGAAATTCTTATACCGCAAAGGAAAACGACCTTGCTGCCATAAAGCAATATTGCCAGAGGCATCCGCGTAGGCAAAGTTTTGTCCGGGACAAGCAAAATACTCTAACGCTCGTTTAAAATCATCGAAGTTCCTGCCATGGTTAAGCAAATAAAAGGTCTTAATCTCGTTGGTGGAGTCGGCCGCCGACCAATGGACGGCCAGATATCGATGATCAGAGACGGTATCGGGAAAAGAAGGATCAAACATCACCGGTCCGAACACGGTATAAGCGATGGTGTCCAAAAAGGGCGAATGGCCTCTGATCCCAATGTTTTCAACCTTAAGTGCGGCGTCCTGCCAGGTACTGTCCAGCCAATATTGGTGCATGGAAGGATCCCTAAATTGAATATCATAGTAATCCTTCACATCTCGTTCCGCATTAGTGACGCCCCAGGTAATGAAGCTGTTGAAGCCGATAATGACCCCCGGAGCTCCCGGAAGAGAAGCTCCATATACGTTCATAGCCGGAGTCCGGATCTGCACTTCAAACCACAATGATGGAAGATTCAGTCCGAGATGCGGGTCATTGCTCAAAATTGCCGCCCCAGACTGCGTCTTTTTGCCGCTTACCACCCAATTATTGCTTCCGTTATCCCGGTCCGGTCTTGGTGCCCGGAAAGCGACCCCTCCCGGGGCTTGAAAGGTATCAGAAGGAGGAACCGGTGAACTCACCGTAGGACGGTAAAAGGGGGTACCGGGCGGAATAATGGGATGTGCACTGTCGGGATAATCAGGAACCAATCTATCAAGCTCGCTTAGGGAAAATCGGGTTAGCGCGTTGGTGTTAGTAAGGTCATCGGTATATCCGGTGAGTATATCCGACATATATTTTAATAAAAGCGCCGTCTTCAGGTTATCCCATGGTTCGGGCCGGTAATCTAACAATTTAAATTCTAAGGGTAATTTGCGATAAGAGAGTCCCTGTATATATGCATTGACGCCCGCGGTGTAGGCATCCAACATGGCTTTCGTAGCGGAATCCGCCTCCATAGCCGCCAGGGAATTCACAGCCGCGGTTGTCATTCCTTTTCGGCGCTGCAACCGGTCATAAGGCAGGGCCTTTATTCCCACCACTTCGGACAACCGGCCTGCGGCGGCCCTCACCTGCATTTCCATTTGCCAAAGCCGGAAAAACGCCGTGATATATCCCTGCACATAATAGGCATCTGCATCATCCTGGGCAAAAATATGAGGAACCAGCCTGTCGTCGAGCCAAACTTGCACTTGCTGGCTGAGGCCCGGCACTTTGATATTGTCTGAGAAATTATTGTTCACCGGCTCTGCATTCTGCCAGAATCCCTGTTGAGGGCTAAAAAATTTGCCCAAAGGAGGTATCTGTCCCCAATGCCGATTTAAAGCGAAAATCAGTAGCAGGGTAATCACCAATGAAATGAAAAAGCCTCTTAATCTCATGGTACGGGGCGCTAATGAAGGCGAAAAGATACTCAAAAAGCAGGCGTTCTCAAAATGGACCTCTTATCCGATTTTTCAGGGAATGTCTGCTGTTTTCAAAGCCTCAATGAGTGCCTCAAGCTCCTGGCCTGTATTAAAACTATGCAACACAATCCGCAGCCGTTCGGTTCCAGGGGGAACTGTAGGAGATAAAATGGGCCGCACATCAACTCGACAGCTTTGCAATGTCTCTGCAAGTCTGGATACACGATCGTTCCCCGGAATCACGACACCTTGGATAGGCGTATCTGATAACAGCTTTTGCCATGGCAGGGGTGCTTGCTGAAACAATGAGATCAACTTTCGGAGTTGTTGCCTGTGATCATCCATCCGCGGAAAAATCCCGTAAGATGCGGCAATAGCGGCAATGGCCGCAGGTGGCAAGGCGGTGGAGTAGATCAGAGGACGCGAAAAGTTAATCAGAAAAGCCCGCAGGTCTGCCGAACCGACAATGGCTGCACCATGTGTGCCGAGCGCCTTCCCAAAAGTATACACTCTGGCAAAACAGCGGTCTGCCAGGCCTAATTGTTGCACAAGCCCTGCCCCCTGAGGCCCGATTACTCCGGTGGCGTGAGCCTCATCCACGATAAGATAGGCACCATAGCGATCGCATAGATCTGAGAACTCAGATAAAGGCGCCAGGTCTCCGTCCATGGAATAAATGCTCTCCACCACCACAAAACATTTCCCTTTCGCCCGTTTTAAGCTTTTTTCAAGCGCATCAGCATCATTGTGCGCGAATGCATGAGAGGCCGCAGGCGACAACCGGATTCCGTCGCGCAGGGACGCATGAATGAGACTGTCATATAGAAACGTGTCATGTCGGCTTCCCACACTACTTAATAATCCTAAATTGGCATCAAATCCTGAATTAAAAATAAGCGCGGCTTCTGCCTGGTGAAACCGGGCAATGAGCGTTTCTGTGGTTTCAAACCATACATGATTTCCGGTCAGCAGGCGGGATCCGGTGCTTCCGGATGGCAAGAAATTATCTGGGTACTGCTTGTCCATCGCCTCTTCTATCACGTGGCTACGGACCAGTCCCAGGTAATCATTGGAGCAAAAATCGATCGCATCCATGGCAGGCTTTAAACGTCGCAATGTGCCTGATTGCTGACGTTCCTGTAACTTAAGGGACAGAAAACTGTCGTCGGCCATGCGACAAATCTAAAAAGTTTTTCGGAATACGTAGCCGTATTCCAAGGGCCACCTCCAAGGAGGTTTGGGAAAAGAAAGGCTTTACCGTATTTTCGCAGCAATCATCGTTGAATCCGCAATGTCCGATCAATCCACCGTGTTGGGCTTAAAGTTGCCCACTGATCCCCGCTGGGTAAACCTCGCTTCTATTTCTTTGGAGGATATCCTGACCGACCATGCCTATTGTGAACAAAAAGCAGCCACTTCGTGTATTTCTCTGATTCAGCGATATCCGGAAAAAGAAAAGCTGGTTCGGGAGTTGGCCCCAATCGTCACTGAAGAATGGGGGCATTTTCGGATGGTTTTGGCGGAATTAACCAAACGAGGATTAAAACTGGGTCACCAGCGTAAAGATCTTTATGTAAACGGGCTATTGCAACACCAGAGAAAAGGGGGGTCTGGGGAAGATCGGCTACTGGATCAACTGTTGATCTGTGCGCTTATTGAAGCCAGAAGTTGCGAACGCTTTCGGTTACTGAGCGAAGGACTTGGGGATCGCTATCTCCGGAATTTTTATCGGCGGTTTATGGAAAGCGAGGCGGGGCATTACACGTTGTTTATTAATCTCGCTTATGAATACTTGCCGAAGCAGACCGTAAAGGAACGCTGGCAGGAGTGGTTAACCACCGAAGCAGCCATCATTGCGGGGCTGGAATTAAGAGGGGACCGCATGCACTGAAGCTGGACCGCCGTTAATCGAACGCACCTCCCTCGATGACCATCTTTCTTTCGGCCGAAAAATCCAGAAAGTCAAAACAGGCCTCCAACTCCTGCATTTTCTCCAGCAACGTATTCCTGAATCGTGCATACTCGTCGCTCTGAGCAAATATGGGACGGTGCGCCAATCGTCGGTTGATTTCGGATACTTCCCGCAACGTGGTCTGGCTTGATGAACTCAGGAAAAAAGGGATAAAGTGATCCCATACATAATCTACCGCCTGCTGATTGGGATGCACCAGATCCTGTTCAAAAAATCGATAATCCCGTAAATCATCAATGATCAACTCATAGGCCGGAAAATAATATGTGGCCTCAAACTTGTTCACCAAGTGATGGACCGCATACAAAAGTATCGACTTGCTGAGGTTATTTTGTACAATGCCCTCCCGGCTGTGGCGGACGGGGCTCACTGTAAGGATCACATGCACTTTGTTATTATAAGCCGATAAACGATGGAGAAAATTACCTAACCGGGCGATAATTTCCTCAGGGCGTAATATCTCCCGGACAAACTCTCCGGAAGACACCCCATGACAGTTGGCTACTATCCTCCCCTGCGACTTTAACCGGTAAACCCAGGCGGTTCCCAGAGTCAGGATCAACCAATCCGCCTCCTTTAACCGGGAAATCGCGGCCCGCTGACTGGCATGAATGTTCCTTATGGCTTCGTTTCGATCGGGATGCGAAAATCTGCCATGATGATCCCAACTGTGCCAGATACCCCGATTATGAAATAAATCCTGTGTCTTATAGGTTCGACCCGTGAGATATGTCTCCAGGGCGTCCGTCAGGCTAACAGGATTATACAGGATACCATGGGGGTTAACCATACGTCAAATTTGGCACCGCCCAATCGAATCCCTATCTGCTCGGAAAAACAGGACCCCATCATCAGACACTTTTGGCCGTAGGAAGCCGGAGAAGCAAGCGGGGGTATCGTAAAATCCAGGTGGAAACGCATGGGATCGATCGGATAATGAAACGCCTGTAAAGATAGCTATTATTATCGCTGGTCTGTTTTCTTCAGGAGATTATCTTTGCAGCTGCAATTACCACATGAAAGCAAAAAATTCATTGTTTCCGATCATTCTGACCGTCTTTCTGGATCTGCTGGGACTGGGTATCGTCATTCCTATAGCAGCCCCTTTGCTATTGGACCCGCAGAAGGGCATGCTTCCCTTGAGTTACGAATTTGCCCAGCGGTCCGTGGTCCTGGGATTACTTCTGGGGGTATTCTCCATTGCGCAATTCTTCGGTGCTCCTCTCCTTGGAGCCTGGGCAGACCGTTATGGCAGGAAAAAATTAATGCTCCTTTCCATCACCGGAACACTCATAGGGTATGTACTGTTTGCCATTGGCATTATGTACCATAGTCTTGTGCTTTGTTTTATCAGCCGTATTCTCGACGGATTCACCGGCGGCAATATTTCTATCGCCATGTCTGCCATCGCAGATGTGACCGCCGAAAAGGATCGCGCTAAGAATTTTGGTTTGATCGGTATGAGCTTTGGCCTGGGTTTCATCCTAGGCCCCTTTATCGGCGGTATTCTTGCGGACTCTTCTCTGGTACGTTGGTTTAACTATGCGACACCATATTGGTTTGCAGCTTTATTAGGCTTGGTGAATATCTTTGTGATGCTGCGGATGTTCCGGGAAACACTGCAGAAACGGATAACTACCAAAGTAACGATATTTGCCGGCGTAAAAAATATTGCCGCGTCATTCCGGTCCCCCCATCTCCGGATGATCTTTACCGTATTGTTTCTCATCGTTTTTGGGTTTAACTTTTTTACGCAGTTTTTCCAAGTTTTTCTCATACAGAAGTTTAACTTTTCAGCGACTGACATTGCTTATTTATTTGCCTATATTGGTCTTTGGCTGGCCTTGACACAAGGTGGCCTTACCCGTCTGCTAAGCAAAAAATTCTCGCCGGTGTCTCTGGTATCCTGGAGTGCATGCTGTACCGCTATTGTTTTTCCTTTGCTCTTGTTGCCTCAAAAATCGTGGTGGCTATATCTTATTACGCCTTTCATTGCCATTTTCAGCGGCATAAATACTCCGAATCTAACCGCGGTGATATCCATGCAGGCTACCGCCGAAGAGCAAGGGGCAATACTAGGTATAAGGCAGTCTATCCTTTCGGTGGCCATGGCCATCCCTCCTATTGTGGCCGGATTAATTACTACTTTAAACGTCTCGCTCCCCATTTGGGCAGCAGGCTTCTGTACCGCCTTAGGATGGCTTACATTCAGAAAGGTATCCCGGCAGTCAGATCATGCCGTAAAAACAAAACTAACGGATCGTTAAGGGAATACTTGACAGATTCTTTCAGGAAAATACTTCAGCTAATAAGGCTTGAGCCTCTGACAACGCATTTTCGTCAATGTGCAGGGGAACGCCTCGCTTCATTAAAAAGCGAAGCAGATTTTCGGTGGCGATATTGCCTACCAAATCGTCGAGGGCCATGGGACATCCCCCGTATCCTCCCAATGCGCCGTCAAACCGGCCGCATCCATTATCATAAGCCGCAGCCAACTTTTCCTCCCACGAGGATGGCGTGGAGTGAAAATGCCCTCCAAATTCAATCTGCGGGAACGCCGGAATCAAATGCCGGTATAGGTAACTCACATCAGCCGCATTAGCCATTCCCACTGTATCTGAAAGGGAGATTGTCCGGATACCGATCTGATCAAACACATTTACCCAATGGTTGACGATCTCCCGATCATAAGGGTCTCCGTATGGATTTCCGAAAGCCATGGACATGTAGAGCACCAATGTCTTATCGTGCCGGTTGCAAATTTCTTGTATGGCCTTAACGGTTTCCAAGGCGGCTTCCATGCTCTCATGCGTATTTCTGAGCTGAAACGTCTCTGAAATAGAAAATGGATAGCCCATGTAAACAATTCCTCGATGTGAAGCTGCCATTTTTGCGCCCCTGATATTGGCCACAATGGCCAACAATTTAGTATCCGAATCCTCCCAGTCCAGGCCCTCAAGTACTGATTCGGTGTCTGCCATCTGAGGGACTGCCTTGGGGGATACAAAACTGCCGAAGTCCAAAGTATCGAATCCCACTTTGAGCAGGCGATTCAGGTAACGAATCTTTTTATCTGTGTCAATAAAAGTCTCTATGCCCTGAATCGCATCCCTCGGGCACTCAATAATTTTCACATCATCCACTACGACTTGTTCCATAATTATAGATGATACTGATTATTCCAAGAATTGGAGGACACTTTGGCCGCTACAATCCCGTAAATCTCAAAATGATTTTCCGCCAAGAGCAGTTCCCGAACCAACTTGAGCTATAGTTGACTTTATGTGCTTCCGGTTAGGGAGTACAGTCTCTCTTGTCCACTTGATCTGCCTCTCAAAGGGGTATTTCCGCACCGGACAGTCCCTCATCAGACAGTAGGGGCAGCCTGCCGGAACACATGGATCTGTATGGAAAAAACACTCCACGTTGCCATTCGAGAAATGATCATTGATGGTCTTTTCCACATTTTTGATTTCTTGGTGAACCTGCTCAAGACTGAAATAATAGGGCATCGTGATATGGCAGTCTATATGATAATTCTGACCATACTGCTGCACGCGCATGTTATGTATATCAATCCAGCATCGCCGCCTATGCACCATAAGAATCTCTGCTAAGCGATCTACCACGTGCATATCTGTTTCGTCCATCAACCCGGATACGGAATGCCTGAGCAACTTGTATCCTTTGGAAATAATCAGGGTGCCTAATATCAGGGAGGCTACTGGATCTAAGATCTGCCATCCTGTATATTTGATGAGTATCAACGCAGTGATCAGACCAAAACTCGACCACCCGTCCGTAAGCAAATGTTGCCCGTTCCCACTAATAGTCAGAGAGCTATTCTTCTTTCCCGCCCGAATAAGAAATATGCCGAGAAAAAAATTCACTATTCCTGTCGCGGCAACTATCCAAATCCCATAGTTGAGTTTTTGCAACGCATGCGGGCTCACAAAGGACTGGATCGCCTTAAAAAAAATCAAACATCCGGCTATTAAGATCATTCCTCCTTCGAAGCCGATAGAAAAAAACTCCACCTTGCCGTGGCCGTATGGGTGATTAAGATCCTTAGGTTTTGAGGCGAGATAAATACTATAGCAGGCAAAAAAGCCAGCTATTACATTGATGATAGACTCTAATGCGTCGGAAAGGATAGCAACCGAATAGGTGGAAAAATATGCCCAAAATTTTGCCAACGTAAGCACCACGCTCACAATCAGCGATATCATGATTATCCGGAATTCCTTCGATTTCACAAATGTGCTTTTGTTAGGATGTACTACAAAGATACATTATGCCTGGAACGCAGCCAGATCACTAGCCATTTGCTCAGATTGTTACACCAATACCAAGTAGCTACTATAATTTGAGAGGACTATTTGAAAGCCAGAATGTAAATGCTAAAATTATGATTGTCAAATTGTTGAAAGAAAGAGCCCCGAAGATTGGGCGACAATGTTATACAAACCGACGGATCAGCCATATAATCAAACTGAGTCCAATACTTACTAGGATCATGCTTGTCACCGGCATAAAAAAACTCATTCCAGGCTTCCGAATATGTATATCTCCCGGGAGATGGCCAAACCATTTAAGTTTGTCTTCACCAAACCAAACCACGAAGCCCACCAACAATAGTAGGCATCCTATTACCATCATCAACTTTCCCACATCCTTCATAATCCAAAATTAACCCCATTTGTCGAAATTAAAATCGTAAACACTACATTGAGTAATCAGACTAAATTTTGCCGTTTCAGCTAGAATTTTATCTTTGCGCCCGGAGAGATGGCAGAGCGGTCTAATGCGGCGGTCTTGAAAACCGTTGAGGGTCACACCTCCGGGGGTTCGAATCCCTCTCTCTCCGCAAAAAGCGAAAATGAGCAAATTGCCGCTTGTTTTCGCTTTTTGTTTTTATAACTTGTTGAATTTTAGCTACATTTAATTCATAATCGAGTGTTCGACAGGTATTTATGCCATTTGCTCGAGTTCAAATGGCGAAATCACTTCCAAGAATATTCTCCGGCACTAAATACTCTGCTGTGCGGAATCTGGACAGGAATATGTTTGCTAGACTGGGCACACTCGATTTTATATCGCGAAAAGAGAACATCATTATCTGCGGTGCCTCCGGCACCGGAAAAAGTTATCTCTCACAGGCATTGGGGAACCAGGCCTGCCTAATGGGGATAAAGACCTTGTATGCAATCACAGCACGTATCTTTAAAAAATTGAAATTAGGCAAAGTGGACGGTACCTACCTCAAGGAGCTGGAAAAGCTAACGAAAACGGAACTGCTTATCCTTGATGACTTCGGTCTGCAGGCTTTCGATAACCAGGACCGCGAAACTCTGATGGATATTATTGACGATAGACACGGCAAGAAATCAACCGTTATATCATCCCAGATACCCGTTTCTGCATGGTACGAAATTATTGGTGGCGAAGGTACCATTGCCGACGCAATCCTGGACCGGATCGTAAACTCCTCGCACCGCATTGACTTGAAGGGCAAATCGCTCAGAAAAGGAATATTAAAACAGGAGAAATAATAACTTTTTTATATCATTGCACGATCTTTCAAAGTGGCACGGTTTGACCGAAACACTTGGCACTATCCCCCCGTAATATCCATAAACAACTTTCCTGTCCGAATTTTTCGATCCATCTCACCTATGAGTTCACTCCCCACGACACAAATGGAAAAGACTCCCTCATCTGTTATGCACAATTGTCATTGATCCTTCAGGGAGTCAGCCTTGGCCGGGTGCATTACCGACCGAGATACAAAAGGCGTGAAGCGTTATCCACAGCAGAGGCCTCCGAGAGCTGAAAAACAAAATGTCAGGGGTCTTTATACATATTTTAGCTGTATAAGTTTTTTATGCTGAAACGCTTGTCAGTCGTACCTTTAGGCTGCGATAACAGCCATGAATCAATCTTCTCCCACAGACTATAAATCCCTATATGAAGCCAGCCGGCTTCAGGTGGATCAATTGCAAGGACAAGTGCTGGAATTGAGTCATCGCTGACCCAGCTAAAGAAGATGATTTTTGGCTCTCGGAGCGAACGTTATGTACCGACTAATGCTGATGTGATCCAACACACGTTGTTCCCCTCTGATGCCGTAGTGGAGACGCCGGTGGAGATGCAAAAAATCTCCTACGAAAAAAAGAAGCCTGTCTAGGCAGTACCCACAGGACATCCCGGGACGTATGAAGCTTCCGGCCCATCTGCGGCGGGAGACGGTAGTGCTGGAACCGGAGGAAGAGGTCACCGGATGCCGGAAGATGGGAGAAGAAATTACAGAGATCCTGGAATGCACTCCGGGTGAATTATATGTAAGGCGCATTATCCGCCCTAAGTATGCCATGAATGTGAGTGACCCGGGAGCTGAGTGTGATAGTCGAGTCGTCATGGCCAGTCTGCCGGAACGGCCCTTGGAAAAGTGTATGGCGGGGGTAGGTTTGTTGGCCCAGATTATTATTGATAAGTATGCGGATCATCTGCCGGTAAACCGGCAAATGCAACGGTTCTCCCGCTCAGGGGTTCATATCCCTATTACAACGCTCACGGGCTGGATAAGCGCTACGTGCGGCCTGATAGCTCCCCTGGGAGAGGCATTGACCAGGCAGGTTCTTCAGTCGGGATATTTACATGCCGATGAGACAGGCATCAAGGTACTGGATAAAAGCAAAAAAGGAAGCACACACAGAGGATGGTATTGGGTATACCAGGACAGCCACAAAGGGATCGTATTTTTTGATTACCAGCCTTCCCGGAATAAGGAGGGGCCGGACATGGTCTTAAAGGATTTTACGGGCTACCTGCAGACAGACGGCTATGATACCTACACCCACTTTGATGGGATGAAGGGAATCCGGCAGCTAAATTGCATGGCTCATGCGAGACGGAAATTTACCGAAAGCATGGATAATGATGCGAACAGAGCGAAGTATGCTCTTGATCAAATAGGTTTGCTGTATGATATTGAGCGGGAAGCAAAAGAGGGGCCGGTGGAACAACGCCTGGAGATCCGTCAAAGGCAAGCGGTACCTATCCTGGAGAGCCTCGGCAAGTGGATGAAGGATCAATATCAGCAGGTCTCTCCTAAGAGTGCTATAGCCCAAGCTCTTGCCTACTCCATCAAACGTTGGGATAAGCTTAGTCTGTATGCTACCGATGGTATACTGGCCATCGACAATAATGCGGTTGAACGCTCTATCAGGTCTTTAGCTGTCGGCCGAAAAAACTATATGTTCTGCGGAAGCCATGAAGCAGCAAAAAGAGCTGGTATGTTATACTCGCGGATCGGTACCTGTAAACTCCATCAGGTCAATCCACAGCAGTGGATCGTGGATGTACTGAGGCGCATATCGTCTCATCCGATTAATCGAATAGAAGAACTGCTACCGTGCAACTGGAATAAGCAAAGGTCTGAAGTGCAAACCGACTAAACAAGATGGGTTGGTCGAAGGCTTACTTATATATGTGGTTGCTTTTTTAATTTCGGAATTATTGATAATGGGCAGATCCACTTCTTTATTGACCATGGGTTGATTGCAGTTGATTGTGTGTTGAAACTAGGAAGTGCAGGCAAAGGTTTTGCTTTGTTCATTAATATTGTCCCAATAATCATAATAATACTTTTGCGATCAATAAGACCAACATTAGTCAGCCCAAAGGTAGTGAACGTGGGATAAATCATGACATTAGTCTGAAAAATCAATCGGGGAGCACATTGGGGAAATGTATAACAATATAGGCAGTAATCCTCTTTTTCAAAATAACCAAGCAGTACGTTTTTCAGCCTGGTAATATAATTTCTTATGATAGGAGCTTTTTTTGATTATCTGTATTATAGGGTGCATAAAGCATATCTAGGTACTAGAGATAGCAGCCCTGAATTTACGGCAGTTTGCGTAGTAGCTGGTATGCAACTGTCTTAGCCCCCTGAATAGCTGGACTAAAATTGTAAATCAATTTAGTTACAGTAAATTTAGGAAATATGGCAAAAACAAGACGTCAATTTACGGCAGAGGAGAAGTATAGTATTCTCCAGGA